>OGWW01000035.1_pt1 | contig 79177 bp, 52 predicted proteins | sample 1576131 | NCBI WGS metagenome assembly OGWW01 (sample SAMEA3541576, study PRJEB24748) | human gut metagenome | biome: human gut; feature: human-associated habitat; material: faeces | place: China | collected 2012 | reverse complement strand
AGTATTTTTACCAGGTTCCGCCATCAAATCAGCACATTCTTTTAATTCTTTCTCAACATATTCAAAGAACTGGCTTCTTGTATAACCTACAGCCATTTCAGCAGACACAGCTTCAGTAAAGGCCGCATTTCCATACAAGTCCATAACAAGTGCATAGTTATAAGCACGTATAAAACGTACTTCTGCATTACGCATCTCTTGGTCTGCCGCATTACCCTCTTGACTCAAATAAAAGTTACAAAGTGTAATTGTAAAATATAGACGATAATAAAGAGCTGCCGAAAATACACAACTTTCCCCCCATGAGTTGTGAAGCAATTCCGGTATACCAGCATCTGTTGCCCATACCCAATGTGCTTCATCAGCAGTAAATTCGTTGAGATACCACTGAGAACGGAACATACCTGAACGTCCTTCATCAACATCATCAATGTCACCATTGCCATTAGGTCCTGATTGCCCTGTCAGACTAAAACTAGCATAGATTTTGTTGAAGACGGCGTCATTATCGAATTCCATCGTTTGCTGCGGATTGATTGGAGTGACATCCAAGTCGCCTATACAAGAACTTAAATTCAATGTTAGCGCAAGTGCCGCAGCAGGTATTATTGATTTCAGTATTTTTGTTTTCATGTTATTTTTCTATAATATGGTTTAGAAATTAAGACTTACACCAAATACACCAGTGAATGGACGGGGGTAAATATTACCATCATAGCCACCATTGATTTCCGGATCAATACCTTTGTATTTAGAGATTGTAAAGACATTCTGAGCTGTAAGATAAGCACGACCACTAATTTTCATTCCGAACAACTTTTCGAAGCTATATCCCAAAGTGATATTATCGCACTTCAAGAATGAAGCGTTCTGAATGAAGTAGTCAGACAAAGCATCTTCAGTAGAAATATAACTCCAATCTTTGGCCATAGTCATATTAGTTACATTGTGCCATGTATTGCCATTAAATAAACGTTCTACAGAAATATTCGAGCGCCCGGCTTCTACAGCGTTATAAGCATAATTGCCAAGACTTGCACGAAGAGAAAAGCCGAAGTCCCAATTCTTGTAAATCAATTTAGACGTCATACCCATTATCACATCAGCATCAGCCTTTTTATAGAAATAACGGTCTGCCGAGTTGATAGTACCATCTCCATTACGATCTACAAACTGCCCCTCAATAGGTTGGCCATTCTGGTCATAAACCTGTTGATAAGTATAGAAAGCTGATACCGGATGTCCCACAGCCCAAGCTTTAATACCATCTGAACCAGAATCACCTACTGCAAGACCTCCATGCAGGATTTTATAATCAGCATCATCGCTTGCTAACAGTTTATCAATTTTATTATCATTATAAGTTATATTATAACCCAATTCCCAACGCCAATCTTTCGTTTGGATAGGCCGATAAGTGAACGACAGTTCGACACCCTGATTATGTAACTCACCAATATTACTTGTAACCTTATTCTTAAAGTTAGAACCTGCAGCAACAGCCACTGTATTGATAAGGTCAGTAGTCTTTCTGTAATAATAATCCAAATTTACAGTAAAACGATCATTTAAAAGACTCAAATCAATACCAGCATTGTAGGTAGTAGTCTTTTCCCAAGTCAAGGCGGCATTATAAGCATCAGGACGGTAAGTCATACCATTGCCTACAATTGGATAATATGCACCCAAACCATTAGTCGTATAAGAAGCAAAATAAGTGTAATCGCCAATACCTTCCTGCTGACCAGTTTTACCCCAACCTAAACGAAGTTTCAAATCAGAAACGACTTTAGAATCTTTGAGGAAAGCTTCTTCATTGATTTTCCATGCAGCTGCAACAGAAGGGAACAATCCCCAACGATTGTCTTTATGGAAACGTGAAGAACCGTCATTACGTAGCGTAACAGTCAGTAAATAACGATCCAGCAACGAATAGTTCAAACGACCAAAGAAAGATACCAAATAATTCTCAGTCTTGTAGAGAGTATTTTCTGACGGATCTTTTATTTCACCTGGATGCTCCTTGTTGGTATCAGGATAAGTACCGTAATAGTAATAATCGGTTTCTTTATGGAAATGCTGCCATTCATAACCACCCATTACATCTAAATGATGATTCTTGCCGAAATCCTTAGTGTATTGGGCATACATATTCAGTGAGAGATTATAAGTATCCTGAGTATTCCAACCCTGACTGCCATAATAATAATTGTCATAATTATACCGGCTATAATATTTGTCACTCTTACCACTCTTCAAGTCCATACCAGCATTCACATGCAAATGGAGATCTTCAAGACCATGAATTTTATAATCCAACTCAATATTTCCAGTCAGCTCCTTACCTTTACCCTTATCTGAAGTTGTATTCAAATAAGCCATAGGATTACGCGTAGACAGAGAGTTGATAGAATATTTCCATTCATCATCACCACGATCTACAGGCGAACTGTATTGAAAATAGCCACCAAAGTTTTTGTTGTAGAATTCACTGTCAATCATAACAGGTTTTGTTGGATCCATTTCACTGGCCGCACCAATAGCACTGGTGTTAGCATACGTTGTATTAGAATACATTCCTTTGGCATTAAAATTCACAGTCAAATGATCGTTCAAGAAAGTAGGATTCAAGCTCACACTAGCTGTATAACGCTCAAAGTCTGAGGTTTTAAGAATACCTTGCTGTTTTGTATAACCCAAAGAAACACGATAAGGAAGATTCTTATAAGCACCAGTCAACGTGATGTTATGGTCGGTAGCAATAGCTGTGCGGTAAATTTCATCTTGCCAATCTGTGTCAGCAAAAAGGTGTTGAGCTCCATCAGCTGGTGTTCCGTCAGCATTATATGCACTCCAGTAACCCATATTTTTATAATAGTCACTGGCTTCCCAATCAGCACCTTCCAATCCACTCTTGTTCTTTATAAAATTCATGAATTCATTAGCGCTCAGCACATCCAACTTATTAGTCACAGTACTTACCGATACATTTCCATTATAAGAAATAGTCGGCTTCATATTTTTGCGTCCTTTCTTAGTGGTAATAATAATAACACCATTAGAAGCACGGCTACCATAGATTGCTGTAGCAGATGCGTCTTTCAACACCGTAAAGCTTTCAATATCATTAGGATTTACAAGGTTTAAAGGGTTGGACATACCCTGCATACCGTAATTATCCATAGCCAGACCATCGATTACAATCAACGGATCATTGCTGGCATTCAATGATGAACCACCACGAATACGAATTGAAGCTCCGCCACCTGGTTCACCACCACTGTTCTGAACATTAACACCAGCAATCTTACCAGTAATCATGTCTTGCGCACTAACCTGCAAACCTTTGTTCATTTCATCAGGTTTGATAGCTGTCACCGATCCGGTCAAATCGTTTTTCTTAGCGCGACCATAACCAATTACGACAACTTCACTCAACAACTCGGCATCATCCTTCAAGGTAATAATTACCGAAGGAGCCGCAGCTACTTCCTGAGTCTGATATCCAATGAAAGAAACCACCAGCGTTGCCCCTTTGGGAACACTCAGCGTAAAATTACCGTCAAGGTCGGTGATTGTACCATTTGAGGTATTACCTTTTTCCACGACATTAGCGCCAATCACCTCACCCATAGCATCCTTTACATGCCCTTTCACGGTGATGTTCTGTGCATAAACGCCAACAGACAAGAATAACCCCATCAATAGGGGAAGAATCATTCGATAGATTCTAAGATTAACTTGCTTCATGCATTTAAAAAATTAAAGTTAACAATATTAATTACCTATATTATATATTCGAAATTATCTTTCGACTGCTTTTTCTTTTATAAGGTATCTATAACACGACGCAACAAAAATATGCTTTCTTAAAATATTAAAATATAAGAAATATGAGAAATATGCAATTGCAACAGTGCAAACGATTGCAGGAAGTTGCGCCATTACATTAGAAAAGGATTAGTCTTTGAGATGGACAAATACATAATCATTTTCAAGAAACAAAGAATTACAAAATGTCAAAACAACAATAGAAACACTTCTTTTATATCCATAATGCTAGCCTATTCCCTATTCTCATAACATACCTCATTTTGTAAATCCGCAAACCAGCACATTCTCCGAATAAATAAGGAATAAGAATGCACTAAAATGCATATTATTCCAGTTTTGATCGCTATTTATACAGAAAAGGGTTACTACTTACAGGTGATAAGGTTACTACTTACAGGTAAAAGAGTTACTACTTACAAGCAAGAGGGTTACTACTTACAAGCAATGCACTTATTTGCATCACGTCTCTCACCTATAAGAACTATTTTCCATGAATATTTCATTCTAAAACAAATGTAAACATTTCGCTATTCAACTATTAATCTGATATTTGTTTCTTTTCATTGTCATATTTCCAACTCTATAGGTCTACGGCCAGAAATAACGCACTCTCAGCTAACCTAAAATACAATTTGTCACAATGACAATTAGCTATATCCTTGTCCTCACTCATTCAGCCTTCTATATAAAGCGCCATTATGGGTCGTATATATCCCATCCCTGTCACACATTTGTTATAATTACAAACGGGAGGACAGGAATGGAAAATCTTCTTAAATCAATACCTTATTATTTTGAAGAATAGAGTGTAAGTTTACCGGACTTTACCCCTTTGGCTTTAGCTTCAAATACTATCTCACCGGCTTGCTCGACAGTCTGAACAATTGCCGTCAACTGACCGCTGAAAGCAGGCATCTTCGGCAAGTGAAACAAATCGAGTGAAGTAGCATCTCCATTAGCAGCAGCACGATAATGACCCGCACCTTTCACCGTAAAGTTAACAAGACGACTGTCCGAAGGACAAAGGTTTCCATCTTTATCAACCACGCGAACTGTGATATAGGCTAAGTCTTTGCCATCGGCAGTAAGTTGCAAACGATCAGCTACCACTTCCAGATGATGAGGTTTACCAGCAGTACGGACCACTTTCTCCTCTGCTATTTTACCTGAAGCATCATAAGCTACGACTTTCACTTCACCCGGCTCATAAGGAACATCCATCCACATCAAGCGGTAACGACGTTGGAGAGCAAGCGCATCTTTGCCTTGAATAGCTTTACTTTCTTCGGCTGTCAGTTTATGCTGTTTACCGTAACTTTTCCCATTGACGAAAAGTTCGGCAGTCGGATAGTTTGTGTAAACGAAAACAGGAGTATTCTCTCCTTCCCTACCCGGCCATGTCCAGTGAGGAAGTACATGGAGTGTATTCACATTCTTATTCCAAAGACTACGGTACAGATAGTAACGGTCTTTAGGGAGACTGGCAAGGTCGATGATACCAAACAGCGAACTATGACTCGGCCATGCATCCGTATCATAAGGAGAAGGCTCACCCAGATAGTCGAATCCTGTCCAAACAAATTGACCGATAGTCCAGTCATAATCATCTGCTAAAGCAAAATCCTCATCGGGAACATTAGACCAGGCACAATGCTCCAAGTCATATCCGGAAGACTGGTGATCATCGTATTTCGCATCCCCGCGTTTCTCTACAGGGAATTTATATACGCCACGGGAACTAACGGTAGAAGAGGTTTCGGAACCAAGCACTATATTCTGCGGTAGCAGTTCATAAGCTTCCAGATAACGGTGTGCACGATAATTAAAACCGGGTACATCAATCATTGCTGCAAAACCATTCTTCAAAACACAAGAAACCTGATCCATCCCGCAAGTAACAGGACGTGTCGGATCTTCACGATGACAGATATCCTGCAAGAAAGAAGCAACTTTATAGCCTACAGGACTACATTGGGTAGGAACTTCATTACCGATGCTCCACATCACTACACAAGGATTGTTGCGGAACTGATGCAGCATATTTATCATATCACGTTCTGCCCACTCGTTGAAATAGCGGTGATAGCCATTCTCACATTTGGCAATGTCCCATTCGTCGAAAGGTTCCACCATCATCATGAAACCCATTTCATCACAGAGTTGCACTAACTCCGGCGCAGGCATATTGTGAGCGGTACGAATGGCATCGCAACCCATATCTTTCAACAGTGTGAGTTGGCGACGTAGTGCAGCAACATTGATGGCAGCCCCCAACGGACCGAGATCGTGATGATTACATACTCCCTGGAACTTACGGTGCTTGCCATTCAGGAAGAATCCTTTGTCAGCAATGATTTCTATACTACGGATACCGAAACGAGTAGTATATTCGTCCGTTTGCTTGCCATCGGCATAAACTTTGGAAACAGCCTTATATAGATAAGGTGTCTCCGGCGACCACAAGCAAGGAGCATTCACCAGGAAGTTTTGTTCAAAAGGTTGACCATGATTAATCTTACGGGTATTATCCTTCGTCGCAACAACTTTCCCATCGGGAGAGATAATCTCTGTTACGATACGGATATCTTTTCCTTCATCATTAGCAATAGTCGTCAGCAGACGTACTGAGGCATACTCATCAGCAACATGAGGAGTAGTCAGCTGAGTACCCCATACTGGAACATGCACTTTATCAGTGCTCACTACACGCACATTACGATAAAGCCCTGCACCGGGATACCAACGGGAAGATTGCGGTTTATTCTCCAAACGCACGGCAAGCGTATTGTTCTTACCGTCTTTATTCAGAAGCCCGGTGACATCGCAATGGAAAGAATTATAACCGAATGGCCAGAAACAAGCTTCTTGCCCATTGACGTATACACGGGCTTCACTCATTGCACCATCAAAGACAAGTGTCGTCTGCTGATTAGCGGGAGCATCGAACGTAGCACGATACCAACCTATTCCTACGTAAGGGAGTCCACCTGTACGTCCGGTCTTGACAGAAGCCTTCTTTTCGAAGTTCTGCGTTACCGCTACTTCCTGCAAGTCGTTGCTGCGATCGAAAGGACCAAAGATGGCCCAGTCATGAGGTACGGTTACAGTTTCCCATTTACGATCATCAAATTCAGGCTTCATGGCTTCCGCTACTTCACCTTTCGTAAACTTCCAGTTCTTCTCCAACAGTGTTTCTATACGCTGAGCTTTTGCTATCAAAGAGAAAAGAATACAGCAGGAGAAAGAGATGAATAGTATCTTCTTCATTTTCAATCAAAGTATTTAATTAATGTTATTTAAAAGCATCCATTATAACAGTAGGATAACCGCCTTCTGTAAATGCTCCCAACCTATATTGACTCGGCCTGCACTCCGGTTCCCAATAGAACACTCCTTTACAACGACCGTTGGTATTTTCCTTGCACTCCTTCAAGATACGGGCAAGCTGCCTCTTTCCCTCGTTCAAAACAGAGGTACTTGCCAACTTACCATTGTCATCGGCGCACTCCATACCGGTTTCTACCACCATTACATCACAATTGTACTTGGTGCTCAAAGCCTTGATATTGCTGATGCAGTCCGTAATGACGGCATCGGCAGATGAATAGCCTTCTTTGGCATCACGCGACCAATAAGGATAAAGCGACATACCTATCATATCCCACTTGCCGCCGTTCTTCTTCAATTCATCGAAGAACCAAGTGAACAAACCGCTGTCCCATCCATTGTCCAAGTGAACAATCACAATAGCATCGGGAAAAACCGACTTCACAGCATCGTATCCGGTAGTGACGAAAGCACCAAGATTGGCCCAATTCATGGGATATACCACTTTGTCGGTAGCACTTGCCGGTGCATCTTTCAAATCCTTCTCCGTCACATTATAAGATGCGCCGCTCAAAGCCACGTCTTCATCCCACAACATGCCCGGACGAATTTCATTCCCCACTTGCACCCATTTAGGAATGACCCCTATCCCCTTCAAGGCCTGAAGCACACTCACCGTATGGTCTTTAATGGCACTTTTCAAGTTTGCCAGATTCTTTCCTACCCATGACGCGGGTTTGTTTTGCTGGGCGGGATCGGCCCACCAATCACTGTAATGAAAGTCTATCATTACATCCATCCCCAACTCTTTGGCTCTTTTGGCCTTCTCCACCACATCGGCAGTGTTACACCAATTGCCATGTTTACTCGGATCTACCCATACGCGAATACGAATGGCATCAAGCCCCAGTTCCTTCATCAGAGCCGTACACTCACGCTGCTCACCTTTGGCATTATAGAAGTTGTAGCCTTTGGATTCGTATTCGGTGACCCACCCTATGTCAGCACCTTTGGCAAATTCCACCTCTGTAGTTCCATCGTCACCATCGGGATCGACCTCCGGCGCAGGAATTGTTTCGTTATTACTGCTACACGCTATTATAGCAAAAGCAATACCCAAAAAGAAAGATAAAAATTTCATGTGTTTCATGGCAAATATAGTTATCAATGATACAAATATAAGTAATAAAAGCGTAATCATTCAAGCCAGATACTCCCTATCTCTATTTCCATAGCCTTTTCAGCAACTCCATCAAAAGAGAGTTCGAGAGTTTCAACCCCCTCTACCTTGAAAGGTATTTCAGTCTGCGGACGGAAATAATTATCAAGGAAGACCGGATAGACGTGGGGAAGTAAAGCTGTATTTGTTTGCTCCAGATCCTGCAAGGGTACACGAATGATACCATCAGTCGCAGCGGCACATGAAGCAAGATAGGTATATCCGTCAGAAGTAATGAAGCCGGCTTTTAGTCCTTCGGGAATCTTCTTTGCATGGATACACAAAGTGCGGCAGGAAGCGAGTCGCTCAGGGCGTCCATCGATATCCTCCTTAATATAACGACGAAGAACGAAGACAGGCGCCTTATCTTTAGACTCAAAGGTGATTCGCAAGGTCGGCTTCTCTGTCGGTGCATTTTGCATCAACTGGCGGTTCGTGCGGCTCCATCCGGGCATAGTATATGTTTCCAATTTACTATCAGCATCCACTATTTCCAGCAGAGACAATGGTTTTTCAGGAGCAACTACGTTGGTTTCCCACAGGGTAGCCGAAGTATAGTCCCAATCCAGCGGACTCCTGGCTACTCCCGAAGGAAACGTTTGCCGCTTATCGCCTTGACAAATGACGATGTTATACCTAAAACAACCCTCTTTTATCTCTGTAGCAGGTACGGTAGCACGATAAATGTAACCACCTGTATGATTCATTTTCAGATAAGGATTCTTTTCATTCCAGAAAGATATCTTATCTGTGTAGATAATAACGGAATCGGGCATTTCATTACCCGCCACAATGGCCTCTATCTGTAAATCTTTACCGGCATCTACTGTCTTGGCAGGAGAATGAGTAACAGTAAAACCTTTATCATCAGAAATGGATGGACATACATATTCACCAAGAGTAATATTCTGCCAATGAGCATCAGTAGTCCATTTACCGGAAGCAGATATACCTTCACGCTGTAACAGATAAACACCCGGACGAAGGGTAGAAATCTTGCCATTCGCAGCCTGTGAACTGAACGTATTTCCATTATTCAAACCGTTCACCCGGAATTGCTTACCTAAATCAGGTAAATTCAGAGTCATATCCCATGCACCGGAAACAATGCGCATTACTTCTTTATCCAAAGAAGGCCTTGTAAACGGGTCACTAACCTGTACGGCATCGGGCATTACTTCCAAGCGCCAAACGCCCTCTTCCAGACGATCCAGCCAATAAACTCCCGTACCTTCATAATTCACCACCGGAGATTTGCCACAACCGGCTATTGCGCGAAGCTGAGAAATATCTTTCGGACGAGTTTGGGTCGTATTGGAATAGTAGAATTTCTCTCCGTCATTCAGTTCGCTTAAATCCTGCACGTAGCTGACACGGAAATCATTGAATAATGTATCTGCCGGATAACTGCCAAAACTCTCTCCCCTGCCCACTTTCTGTGCCACTTCTGCGGCAATCATCAAGCCGATAGCTTTATTCGGAGTGTATGCTACATTCAGGTAATGAGTCTGGTACTCGGTATTGTAAGCCGCCATGTCGATAGGATCATAGGCAAACTGAGTAATCCACTGGAAACCGGCTGTGCGGAAAGTGCGTACAGTTGCCGGATACATATAGGAATAAAGAATATCAGCGGGATCAAATTCATAAACCATACGAGCCTTCTTATTGAAACCTTTCAGATTGGAGAAAGGAATATCGTAGCGGTCTACGGAAGGCAGGAAGTTTCCCTTGCGGGTATGTCCGGATACAAGACCAATAGGATACCATTGATAGGTAGTACCTTGTATGGCTGTAGAATAGTAAGCCTCTACCACATGCTGGTTATGACTGACATTGTAAAACACCGGTTTGCGGTTGCCTGCACGCTTCAGGGCGGACAGCATCTTATTTATATAATTACGCGTCTCAGCAACAGTGCCGGGATGGCAAGGCTCGTTGTTTATTTCAAAGCCTACGATATAAGGATCGTCTTTGTAAGCATAACCTGTATAAGGATTCACGTGGCGTACAAGAGCAGCAATATACTTTTCCTGTGCAACAATAGCATCTGCATCACTATGAACGGCACATTTATCATAATTTAAAGAGAAACCACTGGTAGGCTGATTACGTTCCGGATAACCGTTACCAAAATTTGTCTGTGCCGTGATAATGGTACGGATACCGCGTTCCTGTAATTTATGGATAAGGTAGTCCAATAATTCCAGGTGTTCATTTTCCAGCAAGTTACCTTCTGCATCAGAAATCTCTACGTCCCAGATGTGAATACGGTAAGCATTCAATCCCAAGCGTGCCATGTGATAGACATCACGGTCGATGGCAGCTTTACGATCCACTCCCAGATAACCCATCGCCCGGTAAGCATGTGCAAAGGGTAAGGTATAGTTCACACCAAAGAAAGAAGCTTCTTTCTTCGTATCCGACCAACGCATGACGCCGCCGGCATCTACATAAATAGTAGGAACGCTTTTGGGTACTTTGTTCTGTGCCGGAGCAACTACTGCCAGCAAACAAGTAATCAAGATAAAAATGTGTCTCTGCATGTCATCAAATTCAAGTTGTTTTTCTGTTGACAAAAGTAACGGAGTGGAGTTATTCATCAAAGCAGATATCGGACATAAAAGGAAACAAAAAGGACATTAACTGATTATCAGCAATATATGTATAGTAGTTATAAATAATAATTAGGAATTCTCAATCAAAAGACTACTACTTTTTCTCCATTTTCTTGTAATTATTAAGCATAAAAAGTATCTTTGTCACATTCCCTTGTAAAAGATAAGATGAAAAGATACACTAACATACTAGTTTTACTACTTCTCACAGGACTTTTTATTCCTGCCGGAGCACAAAACAACCCCTATAAGATAGACGACTCATTATACCCTTTTTTTCAACGTGCCACCAAATTGCGTACTTCTCCCCAAGGATTGCTTATCGCTGACACTCTTTATGCAGAAGCAACCAAAAAGAAAGACAAAAAAGCACAATGTTTGGCACTTACCATTCCGGTAAGTTTCTACTATAGTTCCGGCAATTATGAGAAACTGGAACAGGCAGCCACTAAATTAAAGGAAGAGGCACGCAAAAACAACTATCTGCAATATTACTATTCCGCATATACGAGCGAAATAAATTGGCTCCTTAACAACGGACATTCACTGCGTGCCCTGCACAAAGCCGAAGAAATGAAAGAACAGGCTTTCAAAGACCAGCACAACTACGGCATCTTTTCGTGTATTCGTACCTTGGGACACATCTACTATATGCGTCAGAATAGTGAGGTAGCAGCCGAGTACTACAAAAATGCCTTGGAATACATGCTGAAGCATTTGCCCGAACAAGATCCGTCATACCTTTATATGAACCTTGCTGAGTATTACCGAAAGAAAGACGAAGGTGAAGTAGCATTGGAATACAATGAGAAAGCCGTGAAAACTGCTAAAACCAATGAGAGCCGTGTAGCTTCCCTAATGGATAAATGCCAGACTCTGTATAGTATGGACCGAATCGATGACTTTAACACTTGCTATGAAGAATGCCTGCAACTGGTCGAACAATATGGTGTTATCCGCAAATCAGCTTTGTTGCGTTTACGTATCTGCAAACTTGTTCTGGATAAAAAATACGATCAGGCATATATAGCAGCTGATTCGATAGGAAGCCCGTTGCAGGTTTACCAGATACTTCATGTATTATATCTGAAATCAGGAGACTATGAAAAGGCTTATACATATAATAAGTTGATTCACAAGCACCAAGATTCAATCAACCGTCTGGTACAATCTACAGACATCGCTGAACTGAATGCACAGATAGGCAACGAACGCATGAAATTGGATGCCAAGGCCTTGGAATATAAGAATGCAGCACTCAACTTAAGGAATACCCAATTGGAACTGGAGCGGACTAAGTCACAATCTGAACTGGAAAAGATAAATGCTGAGAACAGCAAATTGGTATTGAAGAACCGGAACCTGGAACTGGCACGTCTCAATGTAGAAGCGGAAAAACAGAAAGCCATCTTAAAAGAGCAGCAAAGTGCTTCTCAACATTACATCGTAACTCTCAGTCTCGTACTTTCGTTCTTGTTTCTTTTCACCTGCTTCCTGATATTCTACCTGTACAGACGCCGTAGAACAATGGCTATCCTACAGGAGAAAAATGAAGAGCTCACCGTTGCACGCGACCATGCCGAGGAATCGGACCGGATGAAAAGTTTCTTTATACAGAATATGAGCCACGAGATACGTACACCGCTCAATGCCATAGTCGGATTCTCACAAGTTTTATCCACTCCGGATATGGAGGTGGACGAGGAAGAGAAAGCAGAGTTCAGCATGCTTATCCAGCAGAATTCCGAGTTACTGACTACGCTAATTAATGATGTCCTTGACCTTGCCAGTTTGGAAAGTGGTAAATACACCATGCATCTGGCGCCTCATCGCTGCAATGAGTTATGCCAGATAGCAATGGCTTCTGTTGTGCATCGTAATCCGAAAGAAGTGAAGTCCTATTTCACTTCCGACGCACCGAATGACTTCTTGTTTGTGACGGATAAAGAACGCCTGCAACAGGTACTTATCAATTTCCTGACCAATGCGGAGAAACACACGGTACGGGGGGAAATTCACCTCCACTGCTCTCTCACAGAGAATCCGGGAAAGATAACCTTCTCCGTTACAGATACCGGTCCGGGAGTTCCGGCAGACCAGGCAGACTATGTTTTCGACCGGTTCAGCAAACTGGATGAATTTAAACAGGGCACAGGACTCGGACTGAATATCTGTTCCATCATTGCCGGGCGCCTGAAAGGTGAAGTGAAACTGGATAAGAGTTACACCAAAGGAGCACGTTTCCTGTTTATACTTCCACTGGACAATGTTCCCGATAGCTAAACAAAATTCACCGTTCGTTGTTCTCTTCGAAACGATAACAGTCTAATAAAGGAACAATGAAAAAGCTGACATATTCTTTCCTGCTTCTGATGCTTCTGACATCAGTTCCGGCTCTTGCCGATTATGCGCCTGTCAATGTACAGACAGCACTGAAAAAGATGTATCCTGCCGCCAAGGATGTTGCTTGGTCACGGGATGAAACTTACTATGTAGCGGACTTTATACAGAATGGTTTCGACACAAAGGTCTGGTTCAACTCCGAGGCACAATGGAAAATGAGACAGATTGACTGGGGAACAATGGACGAAGTGCCCAATGCCGTGTACAATGCTTTTGCAGCAAGCGAATATTCCGACGGAATGGTGCAGGGAGTCACCTTAGTTCAGTTTCCTAAACGGGAAGCAGTGGTTTCCATAGTTGTGGGAATGGCAAATACACAAACTAGGTACCAACTACTGTTCACCCTCGATGGCGGGCTGGAAGATGAACGGAATGCAACCTATTTCAACAATCTGCTTGGCGCGGAAGTCTTCTTATAAAAGAGAACTCCTCGCTCAGACATACTGCTTTGGCGTGACCCCAAACTCTGCCTGGAAGCATTTGGAGAAATAAGAATGATTGGAGAAACCAACCATATACATCACTTCAGCCACAGTAAACTTCTGCTGCTTCAGTAGCATAGCTGCCTTTTTCATGCGGATGGACTTAATGTATTCCACAGGTGTCATGCCCGTCAGTTGCTTCATCTTGCGGTACATCTGCTTGTTATTGGTGCCGGTCCATTCACAAAGGGCATTCACATTCAGTTCCGAATCTGAAATGTGTTCCTCAATCAGATGAATAATATTTGCCAGGAACTTTTCATCGTAAGAAACAGCCTCGATTTCCTTCGGGGTGGCAAGGGCTTCGATGCGGGCTTTTGTCTCGTGCATCTCCCAGGCAGCCAATAACTGCTCCACACGCGAAAGCAAAATATCCGGTTCAAAGGGTTTAGGGATAAAAGCCTCAATATTCAGCCGGATACTTTCAAGTTCCGTTTCCTTGTCATTCTTAGCCGTCAACAGAATAATGGGAATAGTGGAAGTAGGAATGTGCTTCTTGAGGCGGCGCACCATTTCAAGCCCGTCCATCACGGGCATCATAACATCAGCAATTATCAGATCAGGCGATAATTCCATTGCCATCTCCACCCCTATTTTACCATTCTCCGCTATACGGCAACGATATTTTGCGTGCAGTATCTGATAAATGAACCCGGCTATTTCCGGAGTGTCATCCACTATCAATATCAACGGAGCTTCAGGGCTGGCTGTCTCTGCGGCAGAAGAAGAAGATGCGGAGACTGCTGTTTCTGCTTCAACAAGCGCCGTCTCCTGTTCAGAAGCCACAGGCTCGGAAAGCACATCAACCGACATCTGTTCCGGACTGCCAACCGGTAAGTTCAGTGTAACGGTAGTCCCTTTATTTTCTTCCGAAGTAAGCAGTACGCTGCCGCCATGCAATTCCGTGTAAGTCTTTACGAGATAAAGTCCGATACCTGTCCCTTCCTTTTTTCCTGCCGTCTTGGGCGACTGGAAGAAGCGCTGGAAGATATAGGGCTGGTCCTGACGGGGCACACCGATACCTGTATCGGAAACTGAAATACGCACATCTTTTTCCTCACCGGGAATTTCCAGACGAAGCGTGACGCTCCCACCCTCCGGAGTATACTTCACAGCATTGGACAAAAGATTATCCAGAATGGATTCCAGTTTTATGGCATCCATCTGTATGTATATCTTTTCCCGGTCGGTATGAAAATCAAATGTGAGTTGTTTCTCCCTCGCCTTTTCTTCTGCATATAGAGCAAACAATCCACGCACGAAGGAGACTAACTCTATTTGCGACAAAATCAACAGCGCATTGTTGCCGCTATCCACCCGGTTGAAATCCAGCCCCTGATGGATCAGCGAATTCAGCTTCATGGCATTGTGCTGTACCTGTTCCAGTTGCTTCTTCTCCTGCGGATCCTTGATGGCGGGGAGCATCCGGCTGATAGGCGCAATAATCATGCTCAACGGAGTTTTCAGGTCGTGGGAGAGATTTGTGAAGAACTCCATCTTAGCCTGAGACTGCTCCAGGATTTTCTCTTTCTCCAGACGCTCCAGCTTCAGACGGTTCTTCACGCGGAAGAAGTTGATTGTCCAGAGTATCAGGACAAGGCACAGCAAGACATAAACGGCCTTTGCCCACGGGGTGTAGTACCAGGGCGGAATGATGTGGACGTCCAATGCATACGTTTTTTCGGACGGCTTGCCATGCGCATCCAGCTTACTCACTATCAGGCGGTAGTCACCATAGCTCAAATTGTTGTAAGTAATCCGGTTCGTATTCGGTTTCAACAGGTTCCATTCACGGTCCACACCTTCCAGGCGATACAACAGTTTGCTTTTCTCTTCAAGGGAATAAGGCAGGTCGGAGAGTTCAAAAGCAAGATTGTTCTGGTCGTAATCCAGATTTATACGCTGTGAGTAACGGATGCTTTGTGCGGATTGCACTGCATCAAGCGCTTGCCCCGCCCCAGACTGGTAAAGTTGATTATTGACATAAAGGGCGGTTAATATCAAAGGCTGTTCAAGGTGTTCCGCCAGCAAGGCCTCGGGTGAGGAGATGGCAAACCCGTCTGCGGTGCCCAGATAGAGTTCTCCGCTTGTCTTATCAAAGAACATGCTGGTGAAACGCTTGTCGGTGATATTCAGTCGGCGGACTTCCAGAGTCTGCTGGTCGGCTACCCAGAAACCATCTGTGGTAGAGATCCAGATGCGACCGTCGGCTTCGGCCATGGAAAGCACTTCATAATGATTATAGGCATCAAAGGGCAACATACGGATACTGTCGTTTTCGGGAGTCACGCGCATCACTCCGCCGGGGAAGCCTATCCAGATGTAGCCGTCTTCGGCACAAAGGATAAAGTTGGGAGTACGCTCGCCTTTCAGTTCACCGGCGGCAATATGGGTGACTTCGCCGGTACGGGGATTTATCTTTTCGATGCTGTTGGGACTGTTATAGAGCAATGCCCATACATTCCCTTCCCGGTCGGGAATCATCTGATTGATGAACATGCCGGACAGGCCGTTGTGGATGGAATAAGTCTTCTCCGCCATGTAGAGTCCGCCGGAAGAACGCATGAGGTTTTCCTTATCTACAACGAAAATACCGCCGAGGCAGGTAGCTATCCAAAGTTGTCCGTCACGGTCTTCAAAAAGGCTATACGTCCAATTGGCGTTGTAGCGGCGGGTGCTGTCCACTATGTTATAATGTATAAACTGGCGTTTCGCCGGGTCGTAACGACTGATGCTGCCATCCGTAGCCACCCAGAGTTGTCGTTCACGGTCTTCGTAAAGATGGCGTACCCGGTTGTGGGACAAAGGATATTTCCGGTCTCCCATCTTGTACCAGGCAACGTCCTGTTCCCCATCCATAAGAGCGGTGAAGCGAATGAGGCCGTTGGTGCCGCCAAACCAATAAGTTCCGTGCGTATCGCGCAGCATGGAATAGAACTGGTTGCCCTCCCCTGTTCCGGTAATCTGCGAGATAGGGATGTGACGCAACACACTGTTATGGCGGGACATGGAGATGCCATAATCCGTGCCGAGCCAGACGTTATGCTCGCGGTCGGCAAAGATGGTCCAGATGATATTGTTAGAAAGGGACTGGAGGTTTCGGGAGTCATGAACAACGTGCAACAGGGGCTCGTCCTCCTGATAGACGTACAGACCATTATCGGTGCCTACCAGCAATTGACCGTTCCCGTCCAGTGCCAGAGACTTGACGGAGTTATCATGGAAAGCATCTATCCGCTGCGTATGCCCGTCGGCAAGGGTGTATTTGAAAAGACATCCTTCTGTGCCTATCCAGATGCAACCGCGTGCGGTATCTTCCAGAAGTGAATTGACAAACTGATTGCTTCGGCCACGGGTGACGGGCAGGTCTATGGTTTCAAAGCGTCCGGTGGCGGGGATGTAGCGGCAACAGCCGTTGTACGTGCCAATGTAGAGGTTATCGTCCGAGGCGCGGATAATGGAATAAATGGTCTGGTGCGGAAGTCCTTCGGTGATGGCGGAGAGTTGCCGGGTTTCCGGTGAGTAGGTATAGAGGCCGTTCAGTGTCCCCAGCCACAGCACGCCGTCACGCAATGCCAGTGTGCGGATGTCGGTCGGGAAGTCCGCTTCCGGTTCTTGGTAAGTGTCTGTCCGGTAATTATAAATCAGCAAGCCATTATCCGCTCCCAGATAAAGATAGGTGCTGTCCACCACCGCACCGCAATAAATGCGCGTATTGCTGCGCTCGCCGAAAGTGAAATGCGGTTGTGAGGAATAGCCGTCGTAACTGAACAGTCCTTTGTTGGAACCTATCCATATCAATCCTTGCGTGTCTTGCAGGAAGCAACTGATAACGGATGCTTCCGTCCCCAGACTGATATTATCAAACAGCCTGTAATCAGACTTCTGCCCCGCCAGAGTGCAAGGAAGCCATATCTGTAACAGAATGAAAAGAAAAAGAACTGGTCTGTGCATATGCCGGGTTACGTTAAAGGTCCGGACTACTGTATTTCTTCGCACACCCGCATTTCCATGCCTTTATACACCACCACAATCTTATGCAGCCGGGTGCTGCCGATGGCACGCTTCACCGTATCGGTATCAGCGTAGCGGTTGGCTTGTGCGATAGCCTCCTGACGCAGTTCCTCCACACGGGTTTCGGGATCTTTGTACTTGGCATACTTCAACTCTACAATGTAGCTGTGCGTCATGTCGGAGTAAATGTCCAGCATCGGACAGAGGAAAATATCGACATAACCCGCCTGCGTGTCCTGTTCGGAGATGGGACGGTAGAAGCGGTTCTGTGCAGTCATGGCAAGGGTGAAGCCATGCACGAAGAACTCGCCCTTCTGCTTGTCGCGCTGCGAGGCGTAGGTCTTCAGGCAGTCGGCAATGTAGTCGAAGTAGGCTTTCCAGTTGCCATCGTAAGCGAGCTGACTTGCCAGTTCACTCTTTTCGTAACTGCTGAAACTGAGGTCAGCTTCGTTGTAGGTGCTTAACAGGTAGGTATAGAGTTGTTCCTGAACTACCAGATTGGGGATGATGAGTTTGCTCTTTCCCCGGTGCATGCCGTTGATGGTGAGCATGCCGAAATAGTAGAGCAAGCTCACGAAATTATCGGGATTGGTGATACCGGAGGCAGGGAAGCCACTCTTCAGTTCGCCGGTGATGAAGCCCTGGCTCACGAGGGTTTGAATGATGGAGGCATCATGGGCAAACTCCTTGTCCTTGCGGATGAGCATGCGTAGTTTCTCGTAGTCGATGCGGATGTTCTCTTCCACCATGCTTAGCGGTACTTTGCCACGCGAGATGTAGTTCTTGACGAAATAAAGCACCATGTTGGAGTTATACATCGTGGTTGCGCCGTAACATTCCTGCGCGAAGCAATAGTTATCATACCACGGCTTCATTATCTCTATCAGTTCGTCAATGGTATGATTGAAGGGGCTGGTGGTAGAATAGTAGGTCAGCATTTCGCGCACTTCTTCTTCTGTAAATCCCATCATTTGGTTGAAATCCGGTGAGAGGGAGTAGTTGGTTCCGATGTTGAAGCCGCTGGTGAGGTCGTCCATCGTCACGGGGCTTACACCGGTAATGAAACAGCGCTCGATGCTGGAATAGGTTCCCGCTTTCACTTTGTTGAAGAAGGCGCGCAGATAACCCTCGCCATGCGTCTCGTTGGTGTAACGGTGCAGACTTTCGGGGTCGGAGAGAATGGCGTTGGTGAAGTGGTCGTACTCGTCGATAAAGAGGTACACCTTCTGTCCGGCACGTTCGCATTCCGAAATCAGATAGTCTAATTGGTTGACGGCTCCGTCCTTCTCGTCCAGCCGATCCCTGATGCCTTCCGGCAGAAGGTCGGCATAGACTTCGCAGAAAAAGTCGAAGCGGATTTGGCAGTGCTCATCCAGCCCTTTGCGATAGTCGTTCAGTGCACCGGTGATGCCGGAGAAATTGAGGTAGAGCACAAGATAAGTGTTACGACTCGGTGTGGGATGCTGCCCGATGTAGAGGTCGCCAAAGAGGTCGTCGAACTTGTCGCGGGTGCGCACATCGTAGTAATGTTGCAGCACGTTCAGCGTCAGGCTCTTCCCGAAACGGCGCGGACGGATGAAGAAGAAGAAGCGGTCCGCCTGCTCTATCATGGGGATGAAGCGGGTTTTGTCCACGTAATAATAGTCTTCACGGCGGATGACCGCGAAGTTCATCATGCCGTAGGGAAGTCTCCTTCTGCCGGGTACTAAATATTCTAATGGATCCATATGATGTCCTCCTGCTGTTTTTGGGATATTTAATCCGTCGCTTTATGACGGGATAACGACACAAAGATAATGCAAATTGAGTGCAGAACTTTCATGCAAGCATGAAAAAGTTATGCCGAAACGCAGCTTATCTTATCTAAAGATAACAAAAGTTCTTATAGAAGGGGTATATCGCAGTTATTATTTATAATGACTGAAAGCTTAGTCAACCGTTTTATATTTACTTCCGAGAATCTATGCAGTCCCGACAGTTTCATCTGGAAACAAAGCGTCTCGCAAGAAAGCAACGTGCAACGCCCATTCAGATGCAAAGTCAATGGATGTCTGCAAACGTTTGCGCTATTCTATAATCCGATAATTCTCAACGAAGAAGCTTATTCTCATCTATTCCGCTATTTTTGCAATCGGAATAGTTGGCTTACATTTTTTTAGTTTGGCAGCTATCCTCATTTGAATAACCTTTGATTAAGATAAGCTGCACCTCAGCAATAAAAATAAGCAAGCTTATTTTGTACTGCTTTCGGTTTGCATTATCTTTGGGAATATTTAGAAAATACCATGAATAAACCGCAGATAACCATCAAGGATATTGCTCGGGCGTTGAACGTCTCACCATCCACTGTGTCGAGGGCGCTGAAAGACAATCCGGATATCAGCCAGGAGACCCGTGACCTTATACATGCGTATGCCCGGGAGCATAATTACAAGCCTAACGTACTTGCAGTGAACCTTCGTGCCAGCCGTTCGAATACAATCGGTGTAATTGTCCCGCAACTGGTACATCATTTTTTCTCGTGCGTGCTGAGTGGCATTGAAAAGGCTGCTGCCGAAGCAGGATACAATATTTTGGTAGCCCAGAGCAATGAATCTTATGAACAGGAAGTGAAAATCGTACACTCATTCCTTGCCGCCCGCGTCTGTGGTGTGATTGCCTCTCTGGCAAAGGATACCTCTCAATACGATCATTATCAGGACCTGCTGAATAATAATATCCCCATTGTGTTCTACGATCGCATCTGCACCGGATTGAAAACAGAACGGGTGGTAGTAGACGACTATGCCGGTTCTTTTGCCGCCGTGGAGTATATGATACAGACAGGTTGCAAGCGTATCCTGTTTTATGGAGCAGCCCCGCATCTGGAAATCACCAAGAATCGTCGGAATGGCTATCTGGATGCCATGAAGAAATACAAAATTCCCGTGGACGACAGCATGATTATGCTGTGTGATACAAGGGAACGCGCCATATCCATCACCCCTGACATACTGGAAGGTCCCGGTCATCCCGATGGTTTCTTCGCCATCAATGACGAAACAGCTTCGGGCATTCTGTATGCCTGTAAACTGGTTGGAAAGAAAGTGCCCGATGAAGTATCGATCTGTGGATTTACCGACGGAGCCATTGCCCAAAGCACAGATCCCAAACTGACCACCGTGGAACAACATGGAGAAGAAGTCGGAAGAAGTGCTTTCAGCATTCTGATAGGCAAGCTGGAAGGGGGCGATGACAAGAGTAGTAACAAGATTGTGAGAACGAATCTTGTAGTGAGGGGAACAACGAAATAAATGAGTGACAAGCTACGAGCTACGAGTGACGAGTAGGCTACGCGGAATTGCCAGTATGCCGAAAGGAACTCGTAGCTTGTAGCTCGTAGCTCGTAACTAATAATTTATTAAGAATGAAAGTAAAACCCGATTTGAGCTTTTGGAAGTTGTGGAACATCAGCTTCGGATTTTTTGGCGTACAGATTGCCTACGCCTTGCAGAGTGCAAACATCAGTCGTATTTTTGCAACACTGGGTGCAGACCCGCATAGTTTAAGTTATTTCTGGATATTACCACCATTGGCAGGCATCATCGTGCAACCCATCGTGGGCGCTGCAAGCGACAAGACGTGGACGCGCTTCGGACGCCGTATTCCTTATCTGTTTGTCGGTTCACTGGTAGCTGTATTGGTAATGTGCCTGCTGCCGAATGCCGGTAGTTTCGGTATGGCAGTCAGCACGGCAATGATATTCGGATTAGTATCATTGATGTTCCTGGATACCTCCATCAATATGGCGATGCAGCCATTCAAGATGATGGTAGGCGACATGGTGAACGAAAAGCAAAAAGGCCTCGCCTACTCCATCCAGAGTTTCCTGTGTAATGCGGGCAGCCTCGTAGGTTTCCTGTTCCCGTTCATCTTTACATGGATCGGTATCAGCAACATAGCCCCGCAAGGCGTAGTACCCGACTCGGTGATTTATTCCTTCTATATCGGAGCCGCCATCCTGATACTCTGTGTAATCTATACCACAGTGAAAGTAAAGGAGATGCCACCCGCCGAATACGCTGAATACCACGGCATCACCGAAGAGGAAGAAAAAGAAAAAATCAATATGGTGAAACTGCTGGTAAAAGCGCCGAAAGCTTTCTGGACGGTAGGTTTGGTTCAGTTCTTCTGCTGGTTTGCTTTCATGTTTATGTGGACGTATACCAATGGTAGTGTAGCCGCCAATGTATTCGATGCTCCTACAGTGGAAACCGCAGTGAACGGAGTCAGCAAAGTTATGCTGGACACCAAGAGTATTCAATATCAGGATGCTGCCGACTGGGTAGGCGTGTTGTTTGCCGTACAGGCTATCGGTTCTGTACTATGGGCTGTCTGCATCCCGTTGTTCAAGGATCGCAAACTGATCTATTCTCTCAGTCTGGTGCTGGGTGGATTGGGTTTCATCTCTACTTATTTTGTTCATAATCAATATGTATTGTTCATCTCCTTCCTACTGATAGGTTGCGCATGGGCTGCTATGCTGGCGTTGCCTTTCACCATCCTGACCAACGCACTGAGCGGCGGACACATGGGAACTTATCTGGGCTTGTTCAACGGAACAATCTGTATTCCGCAGATTGTGGCGGCTTCACTCGGCGGGAGCATTCTTGCCCTGTTCACTCCCAAAGGTATGTTGCCTCCCGAAATCAATATGCTGGTCATGGCAGGTGTCATGCTGATTATCGGCGCAGTTTGTGTATATTTAATCAAAGAGACCAAAGGAGAACAAACAAAAGCATAATCCTTATAAAAAGAGTGATAAAGTGATAAAGTGATGAAGTGGCAAAGTGATAGTGGAACAACACTCTGTGATATATAACGCAGCTACTTTATCACTCTATCACCTTACCACTTTATCACCTTATCACTCCCCTTTCATCTACTTTTGTCATACTTTCTTGCCGTTTATCCGTTTATTTGTTTATCTTTACCGCCATAATCACCATTGAGATACACGCCATGAAAAGATACCTTAGAACCGATGAATGGAATATTATTGAAGATAACTTTCACGCCGACAACCTGAGAATGTCCGAAAGTATATTCAGCTTGGGGAACGGACGCTTTGGACAACGGGGAAATTTTGAAGAGCCTTATTCAAGCGATTCCTATCGCGGTTCATTTGTAGCCGGTATCACTTTTCTGGATAAAACGCGTGTAGGTTGGTGGAAGAACGGCTTTCCTGCTTTTTACACACGTATTCCCAATGCAGCGGACTGGAGTCGTGTCAGCCTGCGTCTCATTGATGAAGAACTAGACCTGGCACAATGGGACGTAAACAGCTTCAGCCGCAGACTTGATATGAAAGCAGGTATCTCCTACCGGGATTTCGAAATCACATCTCCCAGAGGACATCAAATACGGGTACATGTGGAGCATATCAACAATATGGCCCACCCCGATTTATGCCTAATAAAATACAGCGTCACCTCCATCAATTATACAGGAAGAATATCACTGATTCCCTCTCTGGATGCAATCATAGTCAATAAGGATGATGATCCGAACGAGAAGATATGGAATATCCTCCGTTCCGGCGTCACAAAGGATTGTGCTTATCTATGGACGCAAACCCGGCGGGAAGATGCGCAAGTGTGCTACGCCATGACCTATCAGTTCTTCAAGAACGGCAAAGAAGCCACCTCGAACCCGATACGCATTGAAAAAGAGAAACAAACCGGGTTCAGCATCGGGGCAGATGTGAAACCGGGAGACAATGTAATGCTCATCAAATATACCGTTATAAGTTCGTCGCTCTATGATGAACGCCAGGAATTGATAGAACATTCCATCACCAAAGCCCGTCAGACTAAAATAGACGGCTGGGATAAGTTGGAAAACAATCATCAACAAGCCTGGGCTAATATATGGAAGGAAATGGATGTGGTTATCGAAGGGGACCCGGAAGCACAACAGGGTATCCGGTACAACATCTTCCAACTATGCCAGACGTACCGCGGTGATGATCCGCGTCTGAATATCGGCCCGAAAGGATTCACTGGTGAAAAATACGGTGGAAACACATACTGGAACACGGAACTTTGTTGTGTACCGTTCTTCCTGCTTTCTACTCCGAGGGAGATTGTAAAAAATCTGTTGATATACCGTTATAACCAACTACCGAAAGCTATAGAGAATGCCCGTAAACTGGGATTCAAAGAGGGGGCTGCTCTCTTTCCGCAAGTCACTTACAGTGGTGAGGAATGCCACAGCGAATGGGAAATTACTTTTGAAGAAATACACCGCAACAATATCATCGTCTATGCCATTGCACAACATGCCGCAATCACAGGCAGCAAAGATTATATAGCCAAATACGGACTGGAAGTAATGATTGCCGTCTCCCGCTTCTGGAGCCAACGTGTATCTTTCTCAAAACCAAAACAGAAATATGTCATACTGGGGGTAACCGGACCGGATGAGTACGAAAACAATGTGGATAATAACTGGTACACCAATTACTCGTGTGTGCAGTGCCTGCAGATGACACTTAACTATCTTGAAATCATTGCCGGAGAATACCCCGACGAATATGCGCGTGTACGCCGTGTCACCAACCTCCGCCAACAAGAAGAGGCTGAACGCTGGCGCGACATCATCAACCGTATGTATCTACCGGAAGACAAAGAACTGGGGATCTTTGTACAAAATGACGGTTTCCTGGATAAGGAACTGAACAGTACCGATGCCATTCCACCCGAAGAACGCCCCATCAATCAGCATTGGTCCTGGGATCGTATTCTTCGTTCGTGCTACATCAAACAAAGTGATGTGTTACTGGGATTATATCTGTATTACTTCAATTTCGACAAGGAAACTGTCCGCCGTAACTTTGATTTCTATGAAACAATGACGGTACATGAATCTTCACTTTCCCCGCACATCCACTCCATTCTTGCCGCCCGCATTGGCGAAGTGGAAAAGGCTTACCAACTCTTTCTGCATGCCACCCGTCTTGACCTGGATGACTACAACAACGAAACTCACCAAGGACTGCATATCACCAGTATGCCGGGCAGCTGGCTTGCCATTGTACGAGGCTTCGCCGGAATGCAGATCCTGGAGGGCATACTCTCTTTCTTCCCAGTCATTCCCGAAAAATGGAGCAGTTATTCCTTCCAGATAAATTATCAGGGACGTACACTTCAGATGCGCGTAGGCAAAGAAATAAATATTTCACTTATTACCGGAGAAGAACTGAACATACAAGTATATAAAAACGTTTATAAGCTCAAACTGGGCACCGATTTGTTGCTCAGAATAGAGGAGTAGAAGCCTTTATCATTAACAACGCGTAACAAAATAAACCGGGAGAACAATTATCTGTTTTTCCGGTTTTATGTTTCTATATCTAAACGAACAACTATATATTAGTATGAAAAGAATCTATTTGTTCACCATCGGCGTGATGCTGCTTGTCACATCATGCGGACACAAGAAAGAGGGCGATGCCACCCTGATTCGACCTGTTAAGACAGCTAGTGCCAGCTACCAATCGGTCATCCGGAAAGACTTCTCCGGTATTGTAGAAGCCGTAGAATACGTGAAACTAGCCTTCCGTGTCAGCGGACAGGTTATAAATCTGCCTGTGGTAGAAGGTCAGCGGGTAAAGAAAGGACAATTGATCGCCGCCATTGATCCACGCGACATTTCCCTGCAATACGCCGCCGACAAAGCCGCTTATGAGACTGCCGCAGCACAGGTGGAACGTAACAAGCGCCTGTTGGGACGCCAGGCTATCTCCGTGCAGGAATATGAAATCAGCGTTGCCAATTACCAAAAGGCAAAGTCCGCTTATGAATTGTCCAGCAATAATATGCGGGATACCAAACTGACTGCTCCCTTCGACGGTTCCATCGAAAAGCGTCTGGTGGAAAACTATCAGCGCGTGAATTCCGGAGAAGGCATTGTACAATTGGTGAATACACAAAAGCTCCGCATCAAATTCACCGTGCCGGATGATTATCTGTATCTGCTTCGTGCAAAAGATGTAACATTCAAAGTGGTTTTCGACACCTATCCGGACATGGTGTTCAACGCACAATTGGAAGAATATCTGGACATTTCTACAGCCGGAACAGGTATCCCGGTAACTATTACGATTGAAGATCCTGCTTTTAATCGTTCCTTATACGATGTGAAACCGGGATTTACGTGTAAAATCAAGCTGGCATCGGACGTAGCTCCCTTCCTGGAAGAAAAGCTTGTGAATATTCCGCTCAGTGCCATATTCGGTGAAAGCGAAAACCAGAAAACTTATGTGTGGGTAGTAAAAGATAATAAGGTAAGCAAGCGGGAAGTAACCGTATACTCTCCCACCGGAGAAGCCAATGCTCTTATCTCTGCTGGTATACAACCGGGAGAAACTATTGTAATTGCCGGAGTGCACCAACTGGTGGACGGACAAACGGTGAAAGTTATCAATTAGACTACCAACTACTGCGACCTTGAGGTCGCCCAAATATAAATCATATGAATTTAGCTAAATATGCATTAGACAACACCAAGATTGTTTATTTCTTCCTGGCTGTGTTGCTAATCGGCGGTATACTATCATTCGGCCGGTTGGGAAAGAAAGAGGATGCACCCTTCGTCATCAAGTCAGCGGTCATTATGACTCGCTATCCGGGGGCAGAACCGGCAGAAGTAGAACGACTGATCACCGAACCGATCTCCCGCGAGATACAGTCGATGAGTGGTGCATATAAAATTAAATCGGAGTCCATGTACGGACTATCCAAGATAACATTCGAGCTTCAACCTTCCCTTTCCGCAGAGTCTATTCCGCAGAAATGGGATGAACTTCGCCGCAAGGTGCTCAACATACAACCGCAACTACCCACCGGTGCTTCCGTTCCCACGGTATCGGACGATTTCGGTGATGTATTCGGCATCTATTACGGTCTGGTAGGCGATGACGGTTTCTCTTACGAAGAAATGCGCAACTGGGCAGAGCGTATCAAAACTCAGGTTATCACTGCTGACGGGGTAATGAAAGTAGCCCTGTTCGGCACGCAAACCGAAGTGGTGAATATCTTTATATCCGTCAATAAACTGGCCGGTATGGGGATAGACCCGAAGCAAGTGGCAAGCCTGTTGCAATCGCAAAACCAGATTATCAACACGGGTGAAATCAACGCCGGTGAACAACAATTGCGTATTGTAGCCAACGGAACTTACACCACCGTCAATGACATCCGGAACCAAGTGATTACAACTTCGGGAGGGCAAGTAAAATTGGGTGATATAGCCATTATCGAAAAAGGATATATGGACCCACCCGGCAACATCATGCATGTCAATGGGAAGCGTGCCATAGGTATCGGTGTTTCCACCGACCCGACAAAGGATGTAGTAAAGACCGGAGAACTGGTAGATCAGAAACTGGCTGAACTTCTTCCCCTTATTCCGGTAGGGTTGGAGTTGGAAAGTCTGTATCCGGAAAATGTCATAGCTCAGGAAGCAAATAATGGTTTCATCATTAACCTGATAGAATCCCTCCTCATTGTAATCGTTATCATCATGCTGGTAATGGGACTACGTGCTGGTATACTTATAGGAAGTTCACTGCTATTTACCATTGGCGGCACGTTGCTCATCATGTCCTTCATGGGGGTAGGACTGAACCGTACTTCCCTGGCAGGTTTCATCATTGCCATGGGTATGCTGGTGGATAATGCCATTGTAGTGACGGACAATGCACAAATAGCCATTGCCCGAGGAATAGACCGTAGAAAAGCACTGATAGATGGAGCTACCGGACCACAATGGGGCTTACTTGGCGCCACGTTCATCGCCATTTGTTCATTCCTCCCGCTGTACCTCGCCCCTTCTGCCGTAGCGGAAATCGTAAAACCTCTGTTTGTCGTACTTGCCATTTCTTTGGGATTAAGCTGGGTACTGGCACTCACGCAAACCACCACTTTCGGCAATTTTATCTTGAAAACCAAATCCGGCGATACTAATAAAGATCCGTATGATAAACCTTTCTATCACAAGTTCGCATCTATCCTCGGAGTACTTATCAAAAAGAAAACGCTCACACTAGGTAGTATGGTAGTCCTGTTTATCATCTCACTGATCATCATGGGAATAATGCCGCAAAACTTCTTCCCCTCATTGGATAAGCCCTATTTCCGTGCCGATATATTCTATCCGGACGGTTACAGCATCCGTGACGTGGAAAAGGAAATGAAACAGGTGGAAGCGCACCTCCTGCAACAACCGGAAGTGAAACGGATATCCACTACTTTCGGCAGTACGCCATTACGTTACTATCTGGCATCTACTTCCGTGGGTCCCAAGCCCAACTTTGCCAATATACTCATTGAACTAACCGACAGTAAATATACAAAGGAATACGAAGAGAATTTCGACCAGTATATGAAGGCGAACTATCCGAATGCCATTACCCGTACCACTTTGTTTAAACTATCACCTGCGGTAGATGCTGCCATTGAAATCGGTTTCATCGGTAATAATGTCGATTCACTGGTGATGCTGACCAATAAGGTCCTGGAAATCATGCATCGGGATGACGATCTCATTAACGTACGAAATTCATGGGGGAATAAGATTCCTGTATGGAAACCCGTTTACAGTCCGGAACGTGCCCAACCGTTAGGTGTCTCCCGACAGAGCATGGCACAGAGTATTCAGATTGGCACAAACGGTATGACATTAGGTGAATATCGTGAAGGCGACCAAGTGTTGCCTATCCTGCTAAAAGATAACACGGTCGATTCTTTCCGTATCAACGATCTGCGTACGCTACCCGTATTCGGTACAACACAGGAGACCACTACACTGGAACAAGTAGTCAGTGAATTTGATTTCCAATATAAGTTCTCGAATGTGAAAGATTATAACCGCCAGATGGTAATGATGGCGCAAGCCGATCCACGCCGGGGAGTAAATGCCATAGCAGCATTCAATAAGATATGGAAAGAAGTGCGAGAAGAAATTCAGGTACCGGAAGGATACACCATGAAGTATTTTGGTGAACAGGAAAGTCAGGCAGAAAGTAATGCAGCATTGGCAGCTAACATGCCATTAACTTTTTTCCTGATGTTCATTACCCTGTTATTCCTGTTCAGAACCTACCGCAAGCCAATCGTCATCCTATTGATGTTGCCGCTTATCTTTATCGGCATCGTACTGGGATTAATCTTGCTTGGTAAATCATTCGACTTCTTCTCTGTCCTCGGTCTACTGGGATTGATCGGTATGAATATCAAGAATGCAATTGTATTGGTAGACCAGATCGATATAGAAACTGCTTCCGGAAAAACGCCACTGAATGCGGTAATCAGTGCAACAACCAGTCGTATCATACCTGTAGCCATGGCATCCGGAACCACGATTCTGGGTATGTTACCGTTGCTATTCGACGCTATGTTCGGTGGTATGGCGGCAACAATCATGGGTGGTTTGCTGGTGGCTTCAGCATTAACGCTGTTCGTGCTGCCCGTAGCATATTGTGCGATACATAAGATTAAAAAGTGAAAAGAAGAAATACAAGTAATCATGAAAAAGAAGATATTCATAGTCACACTACTCTGTTGCTTCGGCCTGAAAGCCGGAGCCCAACAGTATCTCAGCCGTGAAGCATATCGTGACAAAGTAGAAGCCTACAGCCAGGTGTTGAAACAGCAGCGCCTGAAAACCATGGCAAGCACCGAAGCGCGAAAAATAGCAAATACCGGCTTCCTGCCACAAATAGACATCACTGCCGAAGGTACCGCCAACCTCAACCATCTGGATAAGTGGAACAGTCCGAAGGGTGAATACCGCCCCTACACCTATCAGGCACTCGCAACTTTGGCACAGCCCCTCTATACCGGTGGTTCTCTGATAGCCCAGAAACGTATGGCACAGGCAGACGAAGAGTTAAGCCAACTCACCACCGAACTTACTCTCGACCAAATTCATTATCAAAGTGATGCCGTTTACTGGAATGCTTCAGCCGCTTATGCCAGTCTTGAGGCTGCTGCTACATTTCAGGATATCATAAAGAAGCAGCACGATATTATTCAGGATCGTTTCGACGATGGCGCTATCAGCCGTACAGACCTGCTGATGATTTCCACCCGCCAGAAAGAAGCTGAATTGCAATATATCAAAGCCCGCCAGAATTATACCCTTGCCCTGCAACAACTGAACATTTTAATGGGAGCAGCACCCAATACTCCCGTTGATAGTCTAAGTGAAATCAGTATAGCCAGTGAACCCGTCGACATTCTTGGACTTGACGATGTACTTCCACGCCGTGCCGATTATGCCAGTACAACAGTAAACATTGCCCGAAGTGAAGCACAACGCCATGCCGCCCTCAGCAAGTATAATCCCCAGGTAAGTATGTTCCTTGCCACAGGTTGGGATACAGGTATCACATATATGGGACAGGAAATCCCCCATACTCCTGTAGCCGGAGTAAACGTCAGTATCCCCATCTTCCGTTGGGGAGCCCGTTTCAAGACAAACCGACAACAGAAAGCATTCATTGGCATCCAGAAGCTACAACAAAGTTATATTACTGATACTATTCTTGAAGAGCTCTCCGCCGCCACTACGAAACTGACGGAAACGGAGCAGCAAGTAAAGACTGCAAAGGAAAATATGGCTCTTGCCGAAGAGAACCTGGACCTTGTGACTTTCTCTTATAATGAAGGAAAATCCAGTATGGCAGATGTCTTGTCCGCACAATTGTCGTGGACACAGGCTCATACGAACCTGATTAATGCATATCTGGCAGAAAAAATGGCAGTGGCAGAATACAGAAAAGTGATTAGTGAATAAAAAATCAGGCGCGGATTACACGGATTACGCAGATCAGCTTTATTGCAACAAATTGCAACAAAAGAATCCGTGTAATTCGCGTAATCCGCGCCGTCTTCGTATCTATTCCCCTTATCCCAGGAACGAAATCAGCACACCCGCCGCTACAGCCGAACCGATTACACCGGAGATATTACTGGACATACAGTAATTCAGCACATGGTTCTTCGGGTCATACTTCGTAGCAATCTCATTGCACACACGGCTTGCCATAGGCACAGCACTCAATCCCGTTGCACCGATCAACGGATTTATCTTCTTCTTGCTGAACAGGTTGAACAGCTTCACAAAGAAGATACCACCCGTAATAGAAAGCGCAAATGCAAGGAAACCACCAATAACAATACCAATGGTTGTCCAGTTCAGAAATGCTTCGCTTGTCATAGTTGCGCCTACACTCAGTCCTAAGAAAATAGTTGCCGCATTCATAATGCTGTTGGCAGCCGCATCAAACAAACGGCTGGTGTCCGCACCGATTTCCTTAATCAGGTTACCGAACATCAACATACCGATCAAAGGCACTGCCGTCGGTACAAAGAGAGCGACAATTGTAGTTACTGCTATCGGGAAAATGATTTTCAGTACACGCAGATTCTTGATTTCCGTCTTCGAAGGATAGAGCTTTTCCTGTTCCTTCATATTGATCATCAATTCCTTCTTAGAGCAGAACAGCTTCACTACCAACGGAATAATCACCGGCACCAACGCCATGTAAGAATAGGCTGCAATAGCAATCGGACCCAACAGATGCGGAGCCAGCTTAATAGTCGTGAAGATAGCCGTCGGACCATCAGCACCACCGATAATGCCTAGTGCACCTGCCTCCTGTGGAGTGAAACCTATCATAACAGCACATAGCAGCACAGTGAAGATACCCAACTGTGCAGCAGCACCAAAGATAGAGAGACGCAGGTTGCGAAGCATCGGTCCGAAGTCCGTCAAAGCACCCACACCCATAAAGATGATGGGCGGCAAGAAACCTGTCTTAATCAACATATAGTAGATGAAATTCATCAATCCCAAGTCATGTGCAATTTCATGCAACGGCATTTCCCAGATGTTCTTCAATACCCCATTTACCATTACCATTCCGTTTTCATCTGCCTGAATGACCCCCATATCACCACCGGGAAAGTTGGCGATAAGTACACCAAAAGCGATGGGCACCAGCAACAACGGTTCGTAGTGCTTCTTGATACCCAAGTACAGCAGAATGAAAGCAATGGCATACATCACCAGAAACGACGGGTCGGCAATGATATTGCTGAACGCCGTCATATCATAGAGTTTTGCAAATATTTCTTCCATCGCTGTTTATCCTATCTTCATTAATACATCATCTTCTGAAACAGTGTCCCCCGGAGTGGCACAAATAGCCGTAATTGTTCCGTCAAAGTCGGCACGGATGGCATTGTATGTCTTCATGGCTTCAATGTAGCAAAGCAAGTCACCTTTCTTCACCTTGTCGCCCACCTTCACCGGAGTTTCCTGTGCATTCTTCGTCAGGAAGAACTTACCTTCCAACGGAGCGATCACATCCTGACCTTCGCCTACGGGGGCTTCCACTTTCGCAGTAGCATTTGCCGGTAGGTCAATATCACCATAAGCCACCGTTACGCGATAAGCCTGTCCATCCACCTGTACGGTTAGCGTCTTCGGTTTAGCGTCATCCAACGGGGACTTATTAAGTTCCGCCTTCCGTTTTTCCACGTCTGCCAGGAAGTCTTCTTTCGCCTTGCCACTCTTGTATGCTTCGTATTGTGCCGGATGCATGGCATATTCGAAGAGTTCTTCATCATCTTCTCCCAGATCCCATTTATTCTCTTTCATCATCTTGCGATACTTGTCGAGCGCATCCGGATAATTATCCTGTGGATTTCCGGTGAAGAACTTACGGCCTTCACGTTCCGCTTTCTCCACGAGTTCAGGAGCCAGCGTACCCGGCAGTTTACCTGCCTTGCCCAACAGCATATCCCAGATATCATCAGCGATCATACCCCAACGTTCCTTGCCTTTTTCCATGGCAATCACGTTCATCATCGCCAGATTCTTAACGTACTGGCTGAACGGAGTTACCAACGGAGGATAACCTACACGCGGCCATACATAAGCTACTTCGTTAAACAGCTTGATAAGCAACTGATCCTGCGTCATAAACGGCAAGTTACGTTTTGCCTTATATTTATTGATGGATTCCAGATTGGACTCCAGGTCGGCCATAAGGCTACCCATCATACCACCCGGAAGTCCCGGACCGATCAGCAGGGAGTTCATCAAGCGGTTTTTCGGACTGATGTACAGACCAAGAAAATCGTCCATAAATTCCTGAATCAATGCACGTACCTTCATGTATGCTTCCATATTCACCTCAGGAACCTGGAAACCTGCATCTTTCAGCATTGCCTGCACGCTCAGCAAGTCAGCATGTCCCGTACCCCATGACAACGGTTCCATGCCCACATCGATATAATCGCAACCAGCCTCACAAACTTCGAGGATGCTTGCCATATTAAAACCGGGACCTGCATGACTATGATACTGAATAGGGATTTCAGGGTGTGCCGCCTTGATATTTGCTACGATCTTACCCAATGATACCGGACGTCCGATACCTGCCATATCCTTGATACAGATTTCATCAGCACCTGCCTTGATGAGCGTTAACGCCATATCCGTATAGTATTCTACTGTGTGGATGGGCGAATGGGTGATACAGAGCGAACACTGTGAAATCATTCCGGCTTCCTTAGCGTAAGTGATGGAAGGAATAATGTTACGGGTATCGTTCAGTCCACAGAACGTACGTGTGATGTCTGTCCCCTGTACTTTCTTCACTTTGTAAAACAGCCTACGTACATCCGCAGGCACGGGGCTCATGCGCAGACCATTCAATGCGCGATCCAACATGTGAGTTTGTATACCGGCTTCGTGGAACGGTTTCGTCCATGCACGTACAGCTTTATTAGGATTTTCACCAAACAATAAATTTACCTGTTCAAAACCTCCGCCATTGGTTTCTACCCGGGCAAAACAGCCCATTTCAACAATAGCTGGAGCAACCTTTACCAACTGGTCTACGCGGGGCACATATTTTCCGGCACTCTGCCACATGTCCCTGAACACCAAGCTGAACTTAATTTCTTTTTTCATACTAAATAAATAGATGTGTGTTTTTTATTAAAGATTATCATTTTACTTTCTCGACCTTGGCTACTTTACCCTTGCCTTGTGTCACCACTGTTACAGCGGCACTGATAGCAGCCAAAATATTTCCGGGAATCGCTGCGGGACCTTGCGCACCTTTCTTATCCGGCACCACCTCTTCGGGGGCATACTTGTTTACCAGAAGAATAAGTCCTTTACCTAAGTAGATTACAATCAGCAGGATAGCGAACACTGTCGTCATACCTACCACCATCAGCAGAAGCGCTGTGTTGAGATTTTCCATATTATAAATTATTAGTTATTCGGTCTGTTTTGTAAAAAATCGTCCGAAATTACGGATTTTTGATGAATTAAAATAGAAAAAGAACGATAAAATATGCTAAAACGAAAGTTCCCGTGCTCTCTTCTGTTAAAAAGATTGCACGGGAACCACCTGTCACAAGTCACTGAATATCAAAAGATACCAACTAACAGAGCCGGGAGGATTAACCTAATGGATCACCCTCGATACCACCGTCACCGCCGGTGGAACCGCCCTGGTTACCGCCATTGCCTCCATCGGCACTACCACCGTTGGCAAGTTTCTCTATGTCCGTCCAGTCAACATCAATATCCACCATAGAGCGGGTGGTAATCTGCTTGCCGCTGCTACGTTTCACCTCGGGAATGAAACGTACACGTATGCCATTAATCTGTCCGGAGTTCACCTCATCAGACGTGGCAACTCCCCTCTTGTTCGTAGCAGCTGTATAGTAGAAAGTACCTACACCCTCAATCTTCACCGTACGTCCCATAGCCATATAGTCAGCCATTACGCCTCCCAGGTTTTTCAGCACGGCAAATGTGTCACCACGGGTGACAGTAGAGAGCAAAGACAGTTTATCCGCTACCTTGTCAGTAGTAATAGGTGTACCGGTAGTAATTGCTTTCGGATACCACAAATCATTCAGTTTCGATTGAAATTTCTTGTAAAATGCCATAATAATAATGTTTTAAATGATTAATAATGTATATATGATTTCTCTTGTCTCACCTGAGAAGCAGAAGTTTTCACCGTGAGGCCTCAACGATTCAACCATCTGCTTTTCTCAAATTCGATGTTGCAAAGTTAGGGTGGATAGCAAGAGAAAACAAGAAAATGGCATCTACAACCATTTTACACAAAACATTAATAAACAACACATTACAGAACGTATATCTCTACAAGGGAGAAAGAACAAAGAAACAGGGGAAACAAAAATATTCTGGCAATCTCTACAAGCAAGAGGTGTAAAGCACTGATAATGAATGGTGGCATTCAAAGCAGTCTCTACAATAAGGAAATAGCCATTCATAATTGCATAACCAATACAGTCAATGAGTATTTCAAATCTTTATCATATACTTCAACCGCTGCCATACATTTTTAAAGATTATCTTTTTGCTGAGTATTTTCATCTACTATTTTACTGAACGCATCGGCACAGCTTTTGATGTCTTTGTATTCTGGAAAAGTAAAGCGTCTCTTCAGGAGCCATTGCAACAAATATCTGTACCATCTTAAAAATGCCACTGCCAAATACCCCCTCGTGGGTGTAGCGTTTGATCTGGAAAGTAGCCTGGCTCACATCTACTTTTGAACGTTTCAGTTCAATGTGGATAACAGGCATACCATTGATCAATAGCATCACATCGCCTCGCCGATCTCCACCTAAAGGGTGTGAAGCTCTGAAACGAGGCTGGCGTACTATCTGATAACGGCTTTGTCCGGCACTGATTTCACGAGCATCGAATATTTTGAGATATACCTCTTTACCACAAGTATTCGTGTCCGCAGGATTATCACGTTTGATACATACCTTCCCGCCATTAATAAGTCTGTTCATGGCATACGAGATGCTGAATATAGTCTTTCATATACATAGTCCGATGCTTCATAGCTTGCACTTCGGCAAAATCGAAATATCCGGAAACTAAATTATTCAGAACTTTCAATTCTTCTTCGCTCAAGTAATTCTTCGCTATTTTGGCATCGCGCAATGTAGGATGGTCTCCCTTGAAAGAGGTCAGTCCCATCATGTGTTGGTCTGCATCCGCCCGTTCATAAATCACTTCGGCGGCAGTATGCCCATGAGCAGCAAAATGCAGTTTATTTTGCACTATTTTGAAGAATTCGATGGATACATCAGAACGTGGGTCATAGTCAATCGCCGTAGCATAAATATCGAGCACCTGTCGATACATCACTTTTTCCGACGAACGAATGTCGCGTATGCGGTCGAGCAGCTCTTTCCAATAACCTCCTCCTCCCGTTTGCTTCAATCGCTCATCATCCATAGTGAAACCCTTGATGATATATTCTTTAAGACGTGCCGTCGCCCAAATTCTAAAACGGGTGCCTTGTATTGATTTCACTCTATATCCAACAGATATGATTACGTCCAGATTGTAATACAAGGTTTCGTATGATTTCCCATCTGCGGCAGTTGTTCGGATTTTCCGAACAACTGAATCACGCTGTAGTTCTCCTTCTTCAAATACGTTTTTAATATGTTCGCTAATGGTTGATTTCGACTTGTCGAACAACTCACAAATTTGCTGTTGTGTGAGCCATACAGTAGCTTCGTCCATCCGCACCTCCATGTGTGTCTGTCCGTCCTCACTCTGATAGATGATGATATTGCTCTTATCCTTTTATTTTATTGAATTGTTTCGTTATACAAACATTTTATCCAAGCAGGCTGACTTTATTTGCTTAAGTTTATCAAGTCGTTGGGTCTCTAAGTCATAATCCTCTACAAGAGCCGTCATGTCATCATCATTCCATCCGATACTACGAAGACAGTTCACTTCATTGTCTGACAGGAATTTATAGAACACAAGTCCAAGAATGTAATCCTTATATTCATTGGCATCTATTTTAGAACGCATCTTATTGGCCGAGGCCTATATTTTATTTGCAAACTGTTGCTTATTCATATATTTAATGTCTTAAATATCTTTTATTTCCTACAATTCATCATCAATTATATACGTAAAAAATTAACAATTTATTCCCATATTTATTGCCGATTTAGAAAATATAACTCCCAAATAGATGAAAAAATATTTGTATAAGCAACAACTAGAGACAAGTGTAAGATTTATCTCCGCATTTTTTACCACTTCCTCCTCATGTCTACCCTCCTTCCCATACCCCCTTCAGAACACCTTCTGAGAGGGGGAACAATGAGTCAGGAACAGAAAGGCATTCAGTCCCTGAGTGAAAGGCTTTCAGTCCTTGACTGAATCACATTCATTGAGCGAGTGAAGCCAAAGCTCTCCTCAAAGCGAAGGATTTTAGAGAATATTCGTAAATAAAAAATCAATCAGTAAGATAGGAACTTCTGTTGCGAAACCGAAGCAGGCGACACCGCAATAAGGTTGCGCAGACGTTGTTCATTCTCGCTCAAATCAATAAGATTAAACCGAGCGCAGGTTGAGGTCCGTCTTCGATATTCCCTCTACATCGTTTCGTCCATAAAAGTCTCTAATTTCTTTTTTAAACGTTCCAATAAAGGAACTGTCCGTTCAGTATCATTTTCTAATGTTGCTTGAGCATCATTTCCTACCGGTTCAGTATCTACCGACTTGATATTTGCCATTTTCTCAGTCGCGACATTCGCAATGTCTCCACAAGAATCATTTCCATGTTCTTTCACAAGATTCTTTTTCCTCGTCTTTCTTTCGCCATAATACTGTTTCATCAATACATCCAGTCGCTCCTGTTTTGCAACATCTATCCTATCCTCGGAGGAAACTTGACCAAGGCATTCATCATCAAAGCCCGTAGCAATAATAGCCACCTTTACATCATCCTCCAAAGTATTGTCCGGATACAATCCCCACAAAACCTCTATATCCGGAGACAGACCATCCATGAAGTCATCCACTTCAGAAAGTTCAGAAATCACTACCGGACTTTTCTCGCAAGAGTAGATAATGTAAAGCAACTTACGTGCCTTTTCAATATCCACGTTATTCAGCAAAGGAGAATTCAAAGCATCCAAAATAGCCTTTTCTATACGATGTTCACCGTTAGCACGCCCTATGGACATGATTGCACCTCCGCCATCTTTCATCACTGTTTGCACATCGCAGAAGTCCCGGTTGACTTCCCCCTCTATCGTAATGATTTCAGCAATGCTCTTAGTGGCTACCGTCAATATATCATCGGCTTTGGAGAATGCTTGTTTCACCGTAGTTGTCCCATCCGCATAAATATCCATTAAACGTTCATTGTTGATTACAAGCAAAGCATCCACATTCTTCCTCATCTCTTCCACACCTTGCAATGCCTTCTGAATACGCACCTTCTTCTCAAAAGCAAAAGGTATTGTTACAACGCCTACCGTCAGCAACCCCATTTCCTTAGCTACTCCGGCAATGACCGGTCCGGCACCTGTACCTGTTCCTCCACCCATTCCAGCAGTAACAAACACCATCTTCGTGTCTCCGTCAAATAAATGTTTCACCTCTTCTATACTTTCTTCCGCTGCTTCCTTTCCTTTTAACGGATTGCCACCAACTCCAAGCCCAACCTTCCCAAGTTGAATCCGCACAGGTATATCAGCCCTCGCAAGTGCTTGACTATCGGTATTGCAAATAGCAAAAGATACGTTGTATACCCCTTGCCTGTACATATTCTTCACAGCATTGCTACCACCGCCACCCACACCAATCACTTTGATGATATTGACTGATTTGTCGTGCGGTATATCAAATTCTACAATTTCATCCAGACTTTTTACTATATAACATTATTAATTCTCAAAAATAAATACTTAAAAGAATTGCAAAACATAACAAAAGCACTGCCTCCTCCTTCTTTCCATAGTGCCATTTTACGATTAATATATCAATAACGACAACTCCTACAAAAATAAGTAATTCTATATTCAGCTCCTCTCCCGATAATGGTACTTGGGGTTCAAATAAGCAATCCACATCAATCCCTTTACTTATAATCAAAGATTATCCCAGAACTCCGGAGATTGCTGATCCATATCCAAATTATCATTATAATAAGGATTATCATCTATACTCCCCCAACCATCAGGATCCTCCTCCTCAATATAATTCTCCTCTATTACATTATCTTCAAATTCTTCTACAAACCCAGAGCCACTTTCTACCATATCTTCTACCCCATCTAATTGAGCAGCAAGCATATTTTGTTCTTCAGAATCTTCATCCACCCTATCAAATTGCACTCTTAGCAAATCCTGTTCAACTGCTTCTTCTACATTATTATACTTTGCTTCAAGTGCTGCGTATGCATCTTCTTGTTCACTAATAGAAACTTGATTAGCAATAATTTCATGCATTGCTATTTCATCATCCATAATTAACTTCTTTTTTTCCATTGTTATATCTCCTATTTAAAAAAATTAGTATCCATTTCATTAGTGTCCGCTAATGAAACTTTATATAAAATACAATTACCTCATATCATACATTGCTTTACCAAGTATTAGAGCTGTTGCATTAACCCCCAAAAATACGCCCCAATCACCTGTGGTTGCAGCCCAATATAAAGAAATGTCATGCAAGATGACAAATACTAAAATCATAATAATAAGACTTCTATCCATATTGATATTTGCACTATATAGTCTATTTCTGTAAAACAATTGGTATTAAAAGACGATGTCATATGGTTAATCACAAGATACATCCTCATTAATACCCTTAAATTTTCGAGAATCAAATTTTCATTTGCCGCATACTTACTTATTTTTCTTCACCAAATTATAGCACAGTTCGAAAGTTGAATCAATAGCTTACTGATTCCAGCGATTATTTAGTTTTTCGAGGTTTATATTTCTTCACAAAGTTCTGTAAACAAACATAATTCGCCCCTTTAGAAAAACGAGTCTCATGGTTTTTATCCACTTTTGAGTGACACTCTATATATAAACATTCCAAATTTTCTTCACGATTATCTGTTTTATTGTTATTACGGTGGTGACAATGAATATAACCATAACCAAAATCATCTGTTATATGGATGCCGCATCGTTCACAAGTATATTTATGTTTTTCTCTATAACGTCTACTAATATCCTGCCACTCTTTTGTGTAACCTAAGACATCAACATCTGTCATTATTTCTTGTGGAGCGGCTTTCTTTAATTCATTTACAAAATCTTCGTTATTCCTATAGATATCATTTTGTTCGCTTCTTTGAATTTCCGCACAATATTTACATAGCGGAAGTATATTAACATTCTTATCTATAAAGTTGTCATCCATATCACAAACCGGCACTTCATAATCATTAGCCCAACGGTATTTATCAGTAAACAAACCTCGTGCCTTAAACTCTTGAATAATTTTGCAATTACGAATGTGAAAACGTGGTTTCCCATATCGTGCTAAAAAGTATTCCCTTTTATACATAAAACCCTTATGTTTCCGTCCGTCAGAAGTTTTAAAAAAAATACCTTCATCTGTAATTTCAATAGTCCCATTTTTGATATCTTCTATAGAGACATCAACAGGTTTAATAGGGCGATAAGCTTCAGCTTTCTCTATTTGATATCCTAACTCTTTTAAAGTAGTCTTCAACTTTTGGAATGTATAAATAGGCTTATCTTTATCCATTTTATTCAGTGATTTTCTTCACAAACTCTTCTATCATCTTCTCACTTGTTGTAATAATCCGGAATTCAACTCTCCGAGATTTTTCATAATCAATAGGATTACCAGAATCATACGTCAAATGGTTTTGGCCATCCAGTGTCCTACCATAAGACAATCCATTGGCTGTAAACCAATATTCAAGCATACGTCTTTGCTCTGGTGTATATTTCTGAAATGCAGACATAGAACGAAAATACTGTAATACGCTCAATGAACGACGTTGTGACAGAATCACATTTGCAATATATGGGTCAGATGCCAATGTAGGAAATGGTGTTGGATCAGTATGTCCCTCTATCCTAATTTCGCTAATATTATTCTTTAATGAATCTGTCAACAAAACATCAAAGTACTTGGGAAGAAATTCTTCTAATATATTGCAGAACGCAGGAGTTAAATTCCACGAACCCGTTTGAAAGAGAACGGTAGGATTAGTAAATCGCAAAGATAAATCCCTTCCTATCGTCATTTCCCATCTTGCCGTATCTGTTTTAAACTTATCCACCAATTTATCATGCAGATTTTGGCGAGCCTCTATATATTGCGCCAACACATCTGCATTTCTATTTACCCTGCTAATATATGCAATAGCAACAAATAAGAATATAACCATTAACCCTGTCATCAAGTCGGACACGGACATCCAAACATTATGCTTTGCCATATTTTACTTTCTATTAATCATTGCCTGTATGCAAGAATCCAATTCAGCCAATGTTGCGCTTAATCTGCTGTAGAATTGTCTATCTAAATCTGTCAATTGGGTATTCAAACTATCGCTTCCCCTTTTAATAAATCCGACACCTTCCTCCAGCTGTTTCTTAGTTTCCTGCCAAAACTCTTTATTGTAATCACGTATAGAACTCAGTTCTTCCAATTTCTTAATTAAAATCTGCACACCATCTACAAAATTTCTTTGTTTCCTTACCCATTCATTCAGTTTTGATGTAGAGTCATCGAACTTAATCATAGTGTCCTTAGTTAAATCTACTGTTTCAGAAAGTTTTGTTGTTATCGTTGAGAATTTAGTATCCTCTATCATTACTTTCTGCAATTCAGTAACCAGCTTTGCCAGCATACCATTTGCTCCACTTAATTGGTTTGCATATTCTGCAACATTGATAAAAATAGTAGATGTTTTTTCAAATTCTGTAGTCATCTTTGTATATTGATGTGTCAAGTCGGAAATCATTTGTTTATTTTCCTGTTGCCAAGTATTCAGCTTTTCAACACTTTGATTTAATTGCTCAAAATTCTTTTTAACTAACTTGCTAACTATTTCATTCATTTGTTTTTGAAATTCCGAAGTCGCCTGTTTCATTGCCTCAACCAATGCTTCCGTATTGCTCTTCTTTAACAATTCGGCAAATTCATCAAACTTTTGTGTCAACAACTGATTGTTTTCTTCCATTTTCATTTCAATTTCATCAACTTCCCCACGAAGTACTTCACTAAGTTTCCTAGTTTCATTTTGCGTTTCCTGCAAAATGGAGGCAGAAGCTGATGAAATATCCAATTGTTCACCTATGCAATTGTCAATATGTTCTATACTAGCATTGAGCGAATCTAATTTGTCAAGAGTTCGTTGTTCATTACTTACAATGACTGACAGATGGGTTTCTTGTGAACGAACAATAAGTGTTACTGCATCTATCTTAAGCAAGAGTTCGGATAAATTAGCATTGACAGCAGTGAATACATCTACTTTATTTAACACTGTATTATAAAAAGCAGTTTGATTCTGTGATTGTCGGTTCACGGATTCAAGCAACATTTGCATCACACCAACATTCTGCCGATTCATCTGCTCAACCGCATTACATATACGAGCAGTTGCTTCATCCTGATTACTCGGTAATCCCGCTTCATAATTATCATAAAGTTTATTGCCAATAAAGTTCGTAACCATAGATGAAATCATACCCAGTAGAGAAGTATAAAAGGCTGTTTTCAATCCCTCCAATAACGTGGGAATGCTTTTATCTAAATTCAAAGTATTAAATTCAGATAGTCCAACTGTAATTCCCCAAAAAGTTCCTAATACTCCTAAAGTTGACAAAAAGGTAGGAAACAAATCTATAGTTCGCTTTCGTTCCTGCATTTTCTTTCTTTTATTCCAAAATAGGATCAATGCGACACAGACAATTAAAGCTAATAAGATTATTCCAACACAGATTGGCAATGTGATGTAATCTGATAAGAAACTTATAAAATCATTCATTATTATATTCTATTGTCTTCCCAGCCCCAAAGAAGACATTTATACAAACAAAAACGTGGAACTACGTGCCCACTATCTGTAACTGAAGGTCCTAGGAAAACCCAAACACACGAATAGATGGACAGCAGCCCCACGCTGAAATCAGCGTAGAAAACAACTATGCCATTCTGTGTGTTTTGAAAGTTTCCTAGGTTTTCAGTCACAAGAACAAGCACAACGTTTTTTACAATTTTATCTCTAAAAAAACATTGAAGGACATCACCATGTACTTCATCCGCAAACTTAAACATTTTCTTTCACAAAAAAGAAAATTAGAGAAAGTTTTTAGCTCCTACAAATATTTTCTTGAGACAACAATCACAGCCACTGTCCAATCTATATGTTGATAGCAATTTATATACTACATCCAACCACCTATACAGCAACGTCCAATACAAACATTCTTACACAGCATTCAATCTTACCAAATTCTATTTTTCTCTTCTTTTCGCAAACGCTTAGACTCCCTCATATCCGCTTTATATTCATCCCTCATTTTCAGCATTCTGAATATCTCCGCTCTGATACGATAACATTCTGCTGTCGGCTTTTCACATATTGCAAAATAATGGTTGGCAACTTTCAAAGCCTCATCATAATCTTTCAGGAAAAACAGTGCTTCCGCCTTATTGATAATAGCATCCGACCATACTCTTTCATTATGCGTTATCAACAACTGATTATCAGCAACCGCCTCACGGTACTTACCGATATGTGTATAAAGAATGGCACGGTCACGATAAGCGGCATAATATTTTGGATTGAGATTGATAAACGCTGTATATTTTTCTATCAATGCACCTTTAGGATAGGATTTATCGAAGAACAGCCTATTTAATGCACAATACTGCTCCCGCATTTCTTCCAATTCCTCTTTTAGAACTTTCTTTCTCTCTTCCGGTACCAAGACTTCAATATCAGAAATTTCCTTCGGATAAATAACCAAATCGCGTGGAAGCATTATTTTCTTCAGAAGTTCCACATATATATAGCTCTTCTTATCCCCTTCTCCTCTATATTCATGTCTATCCAATACGATATAGTAATTCCTGGCAATGAAATCATCCGCTACTTTCAAGAAAGCTTCCTTAATCCGTGAACATTTCTCATTTATCGCATTATCCGTTACATCTACCAACCGACGGATGGACTCTTTCTGTTTTTCAGCATCCTCTCTATTGGAGAGCACTTTATAGATAGCCAACAGTTCATCATAGTAGGCCGACAGCATTTTAAATTCTACTCCCTCCGGATGGCGCAGATAAAATATATACAGCGTCTTTTGCAAAGGAGTCATCCGCACCTCCTTATCATAATCAAGCAAACGAATTTTGAACTCATCCGTAATCTGAAGCCTGCTCAACTCCGGAATCACCTTTACATTCTTCAACTCATCTAAAGTCTCAGTTCCTAATGTGTGCAACAATAACTCATAATATCCTACACCTTTCAGTATTTCAATCTCCTTCTTAATGTTTTCTGCAATATTTTTCATAACAATGGGAAATTCATGGTCTGCAAATTCTTGTTGTGGTGCTCCCTCACTCTCATAAAATTCTCCTCCCTGCAAGTTCGACACAACAGACATGCAAACACCTCCATGAGGCCTTTGCCGACCCTCTTTTATGAAAGCGCAATAGTCCAAAAAGAAAGTTTCCCAACCGTCCTCTATCACTCCTTGCATTGGATAAAGCGTGAAACGGCTCTCTCGCACTATGTTACGCATGTCAGGTGTGGAGTCATATATGAAGCAAGCAAAATGAAAGATACCACTTTCCATCTCTGCCCAATCAAAATGCAGTACCTTACAAAGCAATTTTGTATACTCCATCGTACTCATCGAGCTCGAAAAATTTTCAACACTCCTATTTCTATCTTCTGTCAAATTAGCCAAACTATTCAAAGAAGCATCAGGTTTCCATTGAGGCAAATAAATAAAACTAAAACCGTTTTGATGAAAAATGGCTTTTATTTCATCTAAATTCTCCTGGATACACCTGTTCAAACCCTCGTCATAACGATTTTCTACATAAATGTAAGTGTCCGCATCAAAATCAAAAGAAACTGTCCCAGGATAATGAAACTTCTTGAACTTATTCAATTTTCGCTGATAATTTTCCTTCTTTTCTTGTTGCTCTCTTAACCATGTATCATCCGTATCATTATTTTTAAAAATCCTGAGAACAAAACATATAGAAAGGAGAGGGAACAACAGAATAAATAATAAATAACAAAATGAAAGGAGCAGATTTATAAACAATATCAATAAACACGTCAAGCCGACTCCTTTTTCATCTTTTGTTTCTTTATACAGCGAGTGCCGGTCGCATATCAAGGATTCTCTCATATCCTTCAAATACGCTCGACAATCTTCAAAACACAAAGCTATTATCATAAGAAGTGTCCATGCACCTATTATCAGTAACATCATACTCATTTCTACATACTATTAATAAAGGCTGCTACACATTTTCATTGTACTACCTTACAAGCCGTACAATGAAGCAGAATCATATCCTTTACTTATTTTAATGTAGCAAAGGTACTATAATATAACAAATAACAGCAAGTTTTGCAAGGCTTGCAAAATCATCATCTGATATTCTCCTATTAAATGTAAATACAAAAGAGAAAGAGAACTATGAATAGCAATGTTTTTAAAGTTACAAATCGATCCCGAATCTTATTTTGTAACAACATTTCAAAACCAAAACACCTCAGTCCAAGCCATCAATCCGTCACAATCCATCCCCCTCTCAGAACACCTTCTACAGTGAGGGTATCTCAGTATCATACTGAGGTACCCTAAGTATCATACTGAGACTACCTAAGTATGATACTTAGATACCCTCGATACAAGATCAAGATAACATCACTTCCGGAAAAAGTTCAAATACAAGGTTCCACCGTTCATTTTTTGTCGAAATATTTCCAAAACAAACAACAATAAGATGTTACACATTCACAAAATAGTCCAATCAATATAAATCAATGAGGGCTTTGTTCGCTACACGAAAAACGGTTTGATGCATACGACGAATCAATGTTATTATCTGCTCAAAGTGAACAGACATCCAGTCTTTGTTTATGCTACTATTCTCCATTGCCATTTCTTTCCTTTAACCTTTTTGTTCAAAATCTTTATATTATCCAAATAGGCTTGCTCTACGGGAGAGAGTGTACGGACATCAAACTGTCTATATTCCCTTTCTGCTTTTTCCATAGCTTGCTCATGACTGACAGTTCCACTACCATTCAAGAGTTGTTCTCCCATAGAAGAGAGAATTGCATCAAGATGTTGAATATAGTCTTTCATATACATAGGCCGACGTTTCATGGCTTGCACTTCAGCAAAATCAAAATATCCGGAAACTAAATTATTCAGAACTTTCAATTCTTCTTCGCTCAGGTAATTCTTCGCTATTTTTGCATCGCGCAATGTAGGATGCTTTCCCTTGAATGAGGTTAAGCCCATCATCTGTTGGCTTGCATATGCCCGTTCACCCATATTCTAAAATGGGTGCCTTGTATGGATTTCACTCTATATCCAACAGATATGATTACGTCCAGATTGTAATATAATGTTTCGTATGACTTCCCATCTGCGGCAGTTGTTCGGATTTTCCGAACAACTGAATCACGCCGTAACTCTCCTTCTTCAAATACGTTTTTAATATGTTCGCTAATGGTAGATTTTGACTTATCAAACAATTCGCAAATTTGCTGTAGTGTGAGCCATACAGTGTCTTCGTCCATCCGCACTCTGATAGATGATAATATTGCTCTAATTCTTCCATTTTATTGATTTGTTTCGTTATACAAACATTTTACCCAAACAGGTAGATTTTATTTGCAGACTGTTGCAGATTCATATATCTAATGTCTTAATTAAGGTTCCCTGAATAGTATTATACTTTAAAAGTATTACCCCGAAAAAGCTTTTCGATATTGTGCCCAAATCTCAATTCTTTATCCGTACAATCACACAAAGGTTTAATCTTATTTCCATTCAAGATAAAGTATATCTACATATCTTCCATTGAGAACAATCTGCTCTCTATCTCATACTTAAACAAGGCTTTCTTCCTCAATTCCTCTACTTTGAATGCAAACAAATCCGGCTTGAAATTCTTGGATTGCCTTTTCACCTCTGCCACCAAAGCTTTCTTCTCCTCCGCATATAGTCCTACAATATCAATTTCATCCTGATCTTTATTGTTTTTACCCTGCCACCATGAGCCTATGTCTGCAAATTCCTTACTCTCCATCATCTGTTGGCGGAAGTACATTTCCAATGCCAAACCGGAGAAAGTGGGGTAATCCTTTTTAATAATATCAGCCAAGCGTTCAAAATTCTGTATCTCTATATAATTTTGATACTTGATAAAATACCGGAACCAGAAACGCAAAAACAGATCTGATACCTCATAACGGACTGTTTGAGAACTCTCTTTTGAAAATATCGGCCGTTTCTTCTTTACCAGCCCATAGTCTTCTTCCAATCTTTTCAGTTGTCCGCCCAGACTGATCCCTCCCATAACCGTATCCATCTCCGACAAAGTATTCCTGCCATTGGAAATTGCGGATAGAATAGAAAAGTAATTGCCGTACTTTTTACCGAATTCTTGCACCAGCAAAGCTTGCCCTTCTGTCAGAAAGGATGAATCAGGTTGTAGCATAAAGTCCACCATACTTTCCACATCCGTACATCCATTATCCATAAACTGCTCGATATACTTCGGGACACCACCGGTAAAAGTATAAAGTCCCAATAAATCATCTTTAGTATAGTCCGGTTTATGATCCGACATAATTTCTTTCAACACCGAAGTAGTAAAAGGAGCCAATTTCATTATACTATCGGCACGACCGTACAACGGTTCCTTGGAGTCCCTGAAGAAACTCATCTATAATCAGATTGTATTCCATCCGTGTACCCAAATCCATCAAGAAGCGGAACATCTCTGCAAAATTAGTAAGTTCCGGCACGTAAATATTGAGTGACTGCCGAATTTCAGAAGTAAACCGCAAACAAATATCTGTTTCATTACTTCGACTGACAAACAGATACACCGTAGGCGTACCTTCACAACTTTTGAAAATAAGACTGGTTTTACCAATGCGCCTCCGTCCGGTAAGTACAGTCATTTGTGAATGCACCGAAAAAGATACTCCGCGAATCTTTTCCAATGAGGCTATATCAAAACCAGACTCATACAAGGAGTTCAGCACCCTTCCACCACCGCATCCACCGTTTCACCGTTGGCAAACAACGCCTCGTCCATCTGCAACAGCCTCTTCTTCAACCGGAACTTCTGCTGAGATACCGAAGCGGGCGACACGGCCGTCAACGTAGCAACCTGCGCGTTGGTAAAGCGCAACCGGATGAGCAGGCAAAGCTGAAGATCGGCAGGCGTAAGTTTCGGGAAACGTCCGGCAAGGCGGGTGGTAAACCCTTCGTACACACGATCCGTGAGTGTTTGCAGGTATCTCCACTGTTCGTCCGTGAGGAACTTGGGATGACTGCGCAGTTGCCCCACTACCTCATCGCGATCTATCAAAGCAGAAGTGAGTGCCTGTACCTGGCCATCCAACACGTGCGCACGCTCCCCCTCCTTCCGCAACAATTCCAGTTCGCGGGGGAAGGGACGCTTTTCATAATCCTTAAGGCGGGCACGAAGGGATGCGTTCTCATCACACAAGTGACTGCCATGCTCCATAAGGTTCATCAATGACCGATGTACTTCTTCCCGTTCTTCATCCGTCAACGACATTTCCCTCAGGCACTCCTGCAATTCATTTTTTTCCAGTTCATTGTTGCGCAGACGTTGCTCATTCTCGCTCAAATCAATGAGATAACGGCGATGCTTACGGTCGGTCGAAAACTTGATATTGCTTATGGAGAGCCATACGTTCAGACCTATCATCAGAGCAGTAAATGCTCCCCAGAAGAATTGCTTCCGCTTATCGGCAGGCATCAGGCGGACGCGCTTTCCGTCGGAGAGTTCCTTCACCCTGTTATATTCACGATGCAATTCGGAAAGCAGACGGGAGGTTTGGGCACTATCGGCGACACCGGCTTGTACTAAAGAGTCGGCACGGACAAGGGATTGTTCATAATCGAGCATGGTTTTACTGACAGGGGCAGTGCAAGCTGTCAGCCCCAGAAGAAAAAGAGAGGACAAAAAGAATAGCATATATCCGCTTTTCATAATCAATGTTTTGTCGTTGTTTTTATAATCAACACATATCAATCTTAGCGTCACAAAGGTAATGCTTTCTTTACATAATAAACAAAAAAGGCACAAAGTTTTTCGTTACTTTATGCCCTCTATCTATCTTAAAACAAGAAAAATCAGAACTCACTTGTAAAGTGAAACTTAATATTCTTAAAGTCCATCTGCGCCATCTGCAACACATAACCGCTATCAGCCAAGAATACATCCCTACCCTCACGATCCTTTGCCATATACTGATACTTGCGCTTTTTAAAGGCTTCCAGCTCTTCCGGATTATCACTCTCTATCCAGCAAGCCTTATACAAGCTCAACGGTTCCCAACGACACTTCGCACTGTATTCATTCTCCAAGCGATACTGGATAACCTCAAACTGCAACTGTCCTACCGTACCGATAATCTTACGCCCATTAAACTGATTGACAAACAACTGCGCCACACCCTCGTCCATCAACTGGTCGATACCCTTGGCAAGCTGTTTCTGCTTCATTGGGTCAGCATTCTCGATATACTTGAACATCTCCGGTGAGAAACTCGGTAAACCACGGAAATGAAGCATCTCCCCTTCCGTCAGCGTATCACCAATCTTAAAAGTACCGTTATCCGGCAAACCGATAATATCGCCTGCCCAAGCCTCGTCAACGGTTGTCTTGCGCTGTGCCATGAACTGCGTGGGCGAAGAAAAACGCATCGTCTTCCCATGACGTACATGCAGATAAGGAGTATTACGTGTGAATTTACCGGAACATATCTTGCAGAATGCAATGCAAGAACGGTGATTCGGGTCAATATTTGCCGTAATCTTAAACACAAAACCGGTAAATTTCGGTTCTTCCGGTTCCACTTCACGTTCTTCCGCCTGCACCGGACGAGGGCTTGGGGCTATTTCCACAAAGCAATCCAGCAGCTCCTGTACACCGAAATTATTCAGAGCCGAACCAAAGAATACAGGCGCCACTTCCCCTTTCAGGTATTCTTCCTTATCAAATTCAGAATATACTCCATCTATCAACTCCAACTCACCACGTAATTTATCAGCCAGTTGCGCACCGATTTGCTTATCCAGTTCTTCGGTATTGATATCTACCTCCACCTTTTCCGTCACTACCTGCTTGGAAGGCTGAAAAAGGTTCAGATTCTGCTCATAGATGTTATAAACTCCCTTAAAGCGCACACCACTTTCGATAGGCCACGTCAACGGACGCACATGAATGGCAAGTTCTTCCTCCAGCTCATCCAGCAAATCGAAAGGATCTTTAGCCTCACGGTCCATCTTATTGATGAATATAATAACCGGTGTGTTACGCATACGGCACACCTCCATCAATTTACGAGTCTGCGTTTCCACACCTTTGGCACCATCCACAACGATGATAACGCTATCTACAGCAGTCAGCGTACGGTAAGTATCTTCGGCAAAGTCCTGGTGACCGGGAGTGTCGAGGATATTAATCTTATAATCTTTGTAATCGAACTCCATCACAGAGGTAGTTACAGAAATACCACGCTGTTTCTCTATATCCATCCAGTCGGATGTAGCCGTTTTCTTTATCTTATTGCTCTTTACAGCACCCGCTACCTGAATCTGTCCACCGAAAAGCAACAGTTTTTCAGTTAATGACGTCTTACCGGCATCCGGATGCGCGATAATCGCAAAGGTCCGTCTTCTTTCTATTTCGTTATTATTTGCCATATATAAATAGGTATAATATTATTATTGGGCATTCAGTTTATCAATACATACTTTCAGGCTTTCTTCCCAATGTGGAATATGCATCCCGAAAGTATTTTTTATCTTTGTCTTATCCAATACGGAATAATGCGGACGTGGAGCCTTTACCGGATATTCATCCGTATGCAACGGACTAACCTTACAAGTCGTAATGCCTGCAATGCGGTGAATGGCAACTGTAAAGTCATACCAAGAACATACACCCTCATCGCTGAAATGATAAATCCCCGGTACAATTCCCTGATTGATGGCTGCATAGATGGCAACAGCCAGGTCTTTTGCATACGTCGGTGTACCGATCTGGTCGAAAACAACTCCCAAAGATTCACGTTCACGTCCCAGACGAATCATCGTTTTCACAAAATTGTTTCCATAAATAGAGTATAACCAGGCAGTGCGAATCACCATCGCCTTCTCGCAGTTCTGCATGACTTCCTTCTCTCCGCCCAGTTTAGTGAAGCCATAAACTGAATTAGGACACGGCATGCAATCTTCTTTATAAGGTATATGCGCCGTACCGTCGAATACATAGTCCGTAGAAACTTGTATCATTGCAGCACCATAAGCCTGTGCAGCACGTGCCAGTATTCCCGGAGCCTCCTCATTCAGTTTGCGGCATAGTTCTTCGTTATCCTCTGCCTTGTCAACCGCCGTAAAAGCGGCACAATTTACTACGACATCAATCTGATTGTCGGCAATGCATGCCCGTACAGCGTGTTCGTCACAGATATCCAATTCCTGTACGTCAGTAAAAAAATAGGTGTGTTGCGGATTCTCTTTTGCAAGAACTTGCATCTCGTTGCCAAGTTGTCCGTTGGCTCCGGTTACTAATATTCTCATCTCTATATTTAGATTCTATTAATTACAATTCACGATTAAAACTACGATCCCTCATCACCCTGTCACTTTATCACTCTTCCAGCTTTAACTCCCCCTTCTTGTCCTTCTCATTATAGTTGGCAAGCAAAGATATGAAACTGCTGATAACCTCTATTGCCTTCGCCGTTCCCGGTGTTATTTCCTTCTTCTGCAAACGCAACAGCAGAACACCATACAAAGCTTCGAAACATGTTTCCAATTCCGGTTCATCCTTCTTCCCGCTCTTTTGACGCAACTCTACAATAAAAGGCAATGCTTTGAAATAAGCCGCACTATAATAAGGGTACTTGGGTGATGATAACAATTCGCCATGCAACTCCGTCAGGTTTATCACTACATTACGGTTGATTTGCAGATGCCCTTTCTCCTTCACACCTTCGATACGCATCATATCAATCAGATTTCCATACCATTCCTCCAATGCAGGGCGCTCTTCTTCGGGATAACGGGAAATAATATTTTCGCGGATTTTATCTATATCGCAACCGTTGGCACGTATCAAATCTTCCACCTGCCACATATATATAAGGTATTCTGCGATATTCTTCGCTTTCAGTTGTTGTGCTATCTTCATGATTTTATGTTTCTTGTCAGTAAAGTGATTCGCCCATCAGCGTAAACACCAATCCAAACACAGATACAACAATGACAATGCCTCCGATGATACGGTTCAATATCCAGATGCCGCGCAGGTTGAACTGTGTACGGACTTTATTCACAAAGAAAGTAATACCGAACCACCACGCCAATGCTCCCAATGCAATAGCCAGGTATCCGGTGACTGCCTCAAACACCAGCACCCCTTCGCTGACAAAGGCAAAGCGTGCAAAGAGTCCGATAAACAGGAAAATAATAAGTGGATTGGATAGTGTGACGGCGAATGCCGTTATGAAGTTATGAAAATAAGAACCTTTATTAGTAGAAACAGGGCGAATGGACGAAACGGGATTACTGCGGAACGTATAAATACCAAAAGCTAACAACATGATACTTCCGAACAACTGCAAATAAAAGATATTTTTATTGACGTAATCGAATACGAAACTCATTCCGTACCCTGTCAGCAGAGCGTAAGCAATGTCACTCAGCGAGGCTCCCAGTCCCGTTATAAAACCATACCAACGCCCCTTGTTCAGCGTACGCTGAATGCACAGTACGCCAACAGGCCCCAGCGGTGCAGACACAACTACCCCGATAATAAAGCCCTTCCATAATATATCGAATATGGTCCTTATTTCAATCATGGCTGCAAATATCGTACTTTTTTGTGAGACGAACCAATTGTGTTAACGTTTTTTCGACTGATTAGCATAAAACACCTAATACTTTACACTACTAAAGCGAAAAAGTGACAAATAACAGGCTATTCTTAGACAGAAACGTTGTGCATGTTTAGAGGTGAAAAGTCTTTTATAAGAAAATGAATTTGCAAGTCGTTTTACAGAGAATGAAAATAGAGACATTTTAGTTTGACATTGTAAAAAACATGCATTTATTACGGAGATTTATTTAAACATAAAAGCTGATTATAGAATAGTTACTTGAGCACCAGTTAAAAGAGCGTACACAAAGTAGAATGCAAGCGACTCTTAGCATCCTATTATTTTACATAAAAGCAATATGAAAAGCTCAGATAAATTTTATTTTAGAAGTCAAACAAAAGGATAATTCAGTACAGATGTTATTAAATAACCAACTTAAAAGAATAAAAAGACAACTTTTAATAGCTTTATATCAAGATTTACATTATCTTTGTACCGTTAATTAATACAAACAGAAAAGACATGCTTATGAAAACAGCTCATCAATTAAGGAATCTCTTATTCATTACACTACTTGCACTTGCCGGTTGTATGAACAATGATGTATACAATCCTGACAGCAAACCAGACAATGAACCTGACAATGGGAATGTCACCGATCTTACTATTCCCTCAGATTTTCTATGGTCTACCACTGCCCAAATTGCCGTTCACGTAACTATCGGCAATAATACGCCCCACACTTATACTATCTCCATCTACTCACAAGGAGCAGACGAGGAGAGTTTGCCTGTAGCCATTGGCACAGCCAGTTTCAACTACCCATATAACAAAGAAATCACACTACCTGCCAGCGATACGATAGTGACCGTAACCCAAACATTACACTATACAGATGGTAGCCAAATGACATTGGAATGTAATGTCCCTATAGTCAACAAGAAAGCAACATTACATCTGGGAGAGTCCGGCAACACAGTCTCGTCTACCCGTTCTCCCAACATAACTACACGTAGTGATGATGACCTGGAAGATTGGAACGAAGCAAAAGAGTTAACAACTGACATCACAAAGATAAATAAGAATGAAGAATACAAAGTTTCTACCGGAAACATGGTTAACTTGAATGATAACATCAACATTATGGAAGGCGGTAAAATTTATATTGCAGGAACATTAAACATTTCAGCAAAGAACGCATTTCAGAACCATAAAGATGCCAAATTTATCATCTTAAGCAAGGAACAGTCCAAAGGAGAAGCAACGGGGATTCTTCAATGCTTTGGCGACTTCACTGTTAAAAATGAATTTGAAATAGAGAATTACGGCACAATGACAGTAAACGGAACACTCGCCATTGAAAATGGCGGTGAAATAGATAACTATGGATGCCTTCACGCCGAAAAAATAGAATTGGATGGTAACGGAAAGGATGACTCACTACTTGAAATAAAAGAAAGAGGATACGTTTTCTCCAAAACAATGTGGATGCAAAAAGCCACTTTAGAAATGGAAAAGAACTCTCTTTTAGAAATTGAGGAAACTTTAGAGTTAAAAAATGACTGTGAAATAGAGGGAGATGATGATGGCAAATGGGCCGTAGTCAAACTAACGAATGCAACAGTAATAAACGAATACAACGATAAAACCACACAAATTAAAAATAAAGTATTCGTTGTATGCGACCATAACAATGGGGAAAAGCCAAAAAACATTTATTTGGAAGACGGTGCCCAATGGGGGAATACGAAAGCTGCCGCCAACGCAGGGGTGAAAACAACAGGCTCCGATTGTGCTCCCGCCTACAAACCGGAGGAAGGGGGTACCCCGGAAGAACCCGGTAATGATAAAGAATATGCTTTAGGGCAGTATACCTACGCCTTTGAAGATCTGTGGCCCAACTTTGGCGATTACGATATGAATGATATTGTACTGGTTACCAAAGTTACACTAAAAGTTACAGGTAACTACGTAACCCAAGCCACACTGAAGTGTAAACTTGCCGCCATCGGAGCAAGTAAACGCATTTCCGCAGGAGTACAGTTGGACGAACTCACTGCCGGCGATATTAGCAGTATTCAATATGATACAAGTAATAACTTCACAGAAAATATGTTCAAAACCAATGCCAACGGCACTGAACAAGGACAAACTTTAGCAGTTGTACCCCTGTTCGACCATGCGCATGCTTTTGCAGGTTATAACGGCACTCCCATCGTAGGTACCTATAAGGACGCTGAATTTAATCCTAAAGAATTCACCGTAACCATTCATTTCAAAGAGAACAGTGTGGAAGAATCCAAATTGGCTTTAAACAAATTGAACTTCTTCATCACTTGCAATGCAGCACAAGGCAAACGTATGGAAATCCACCAGATCAATGGAAAAGCAACCGACTTGTTCGACACATCCGCCATTGGCGGAGTGGTTGCATCCCCCAATACCCCATTCAGGGCAAAGGGCAATTTCTGCTGGGTCATGATAATCCCCGGTGAATTCAGCTTCCCACTAGAGGGCAACAATCTCCGCCAATCTTTTGAGAATTTCGAGCTATGGATTACCAATCCGGATTACGATTGGTACAACCACCCTTTCCCTGACAAAGTAAAACAATAAGGATTCCCGATAAAAACGCATGCAAGCAAATCTGCATGCGTTTTTTATTTCCATTTCTTTCTCTCCCCCAACGATTTTATGTATCTTTGCGCCAAAGGAAAAAAGCCGGTACTTCCGTAAGCGCTTCCCAGCCTTTTCCGGAGTATCCCAAGCATAAATCATAAATCATAAATCATAAATATTCAGTATGATTCTTTTTTTCAAGACCCCATCCAAGAGCGTGATAGCCGTAGAATGCGACCACGTACTTTCCCAAGCAGACATCGACAAACTCTGCTGGCTTTTTGGAGAAGCCACCCCCGAAAGTGAAGACAACCTGAAAGGACATTTCGTTGGTCCACGCCGCGAAATGATTACTCCTTGGAGTACGAATGCCGTAGAAATCACCCAAAACATGGGACTGAATGGCATTACCCGTATTGAAGAGTATTTCCCTGTAAAAGACGAAAACGCTGACCATGACCCAATGCTGCAACGCATGTACAAAGGTTTGGACCAGGATGTATTCACCACTAACCGTAAGCCGGAACCGATCGTCCATATTGAAGACCTGGAAGCTTACAATGAGAAAGAAGGTCTGGCACTCTCAAAAGAAGAGATGGACTATCTCAAAAAAGTAGAACAGGACCTCGGACGAAAGTTGACAGACTCCGAAGTGTTTGGCTTCGCTCAAATCAATTCTGAGCACTGCCGCCATAAAATCTTCGGTGGAACGTTCATCATCGATGGTGTGGAACAAGAATCTTCCCTCTTCCAGATGATTAAAAAGACCACTCAGGAAAATCCGAATAAGATTATTTCAGCCTATAAAGACAACGTAGCTTTTGCAGAAGGTCCTGTAGTTGAGCAGTTTGCTCCGGCAGATCATTCCAAGCCTGATTTCTTCCAGGTGAAAGATATACAGAGTGTTATCTCACTGAAAGCTGAAACACATAACTTCCCTACCACAGTGGAACCGTTCAACGGTGCTTCTACCGGTACAGGTGGTGAAATCCGTGACCGTATGGGCGGTGGTAAAGGTTCCTGGCCGATTGCCGGAACTGCTGTCTATATGACTTCTTATCCACGCACGGACGAAGGACGTCCTTGGGAAGAAATATTGCCGGTACGCCAATGGCTGTACCAGACTCCGGAACAGATTCTGATCAAGGCATCCAATGGTGCCAGCGACTTCGGTAATAAGTTTGGCCAACCACTGATTTGCGGTTCGGTACTTACTTTTGAACATAAAGAGAACGACGAAGTTTATGGTTACGATAAAGTAATCATGCTTGCCGGTGGTGTAGGTTACGGTACAAAGCGTGACTGCTTGAAGGGTGCTCCCGAAGCCGGAAACAAAGTCGTTGTGATCGGTGGTGACAATTATCGTATCGGTTTAGGTGGCGGCTCCGTATCTTCAGTAGACACCGGACGTTACAGCAGCGGTATTGAGTTGAATGCTGTACAGCGTGCCAATGCCGAAATGCAGAAACGTGCCTACAACGTAGTACGTGCCCTCTGCGAAGAAGAGACTAACCCAGTGGTGTCCATCCACGACCACGGTTCAGCAGGACACGTGAACTGTCTCTCCGAATTGGTGGAAGAATGCGGTGGTTTGATCGATATGAGCAAGTTACCCGTAGGTGACCAAACTTTGTCAGCTAAAGAAATCATCGCCAACGAAAGCCAGGAGCGCATGGGATTGCTGATTGAAGAAGAAGCCATCGAGCATGTACGTAAAGTAGCTGAACGCGAACGTGCTCCGATGTATGTGGTAGGTGAAACTACCGGCGACCATCGTTTTGCCTTCCAACAAGCTGACGGTGTACGTCCGTTCGACCTTGCCGTGGAACAGATGTTCGGTTCGTCTCCCAAGACTTACATGATAGACAAAACCGTAGAGCGTCACTACGAAATGCCGAAATACGAACAATCCAAGTTGCACGAATACCTGACGAATGTATTGCAATTAGAAGCTGTTGCCTGCAAAGACTGGTTGACTAACAAAGTAGACCGTTCCGTAACAGGTAAGATCGCCCGCCAGCAATGCCAGGGCGAATTGCAGTTACCGCTGAGTGACTGCGGTGTGGTAGCCCTCGACTATCGTGGCGAAAAAGGTATCGCTACCTCATTAGGACATGCGCCACAAGCTGCATTGGCAGATCCGGCAGCCGGTTCGGTACTTTCTGTAAGCGAAGCGTTGACCAACCTTGTATGGGCTCCTATGGCTGAAGGAATGGACAGCATTTCCCTCTCTGCCAACTGGATGTGGCCTTGCCGCTCACAAGAGGGTGAAGATGCACGCCTCTACACCGCCGTAAAGGCATTAAGTGATTTCTGCTGTGCACTGCAAATCAACGTGCCTACCGGAAAAGACTCTCTCTCCATGACTCAGAAATATCCCGACGGTAGCAAGGTGATTGCTCCGGGAACCGTTATTGTGTCGGCAGGCGGTGAAGTATCCGACGTGAAGAAAGTAGTTTCTCCCGTACTAGTAAACAACGAAAAGACAACCATTTATCATATTGATTTCAGCTTTGATACATTAAAGCTGGGCGGTTCGGCTTTTGCACAGTCATTGGGCAAAGTAGGTGACGAAGTACCTACCGTACAAGATGCCGAATATTTCCGCGATGCTTTCCTTGCTGTTCAGGAGTTGGTAAACAAAGGATTGATTCTTGCCGGACATGATATTTCTGCCGGTGGTTTGATTACAACTCTGCTTGAAATGTGTTTCGCTAATGTAGAAGGTGGTATGGAGATCAACCTCGACAAAATGAAGGAACACGACCTTGTGAAAATTTTGTTTGCCGAGAACCCGGGTATCGTGATCCAGGTAAGCGACAAGCACAAAGAAGAGGTTAAACAAATATTGGAAGATGCCGGTGTGGGTTATGTGAAAATCGGTAAGCCGACTGATGAACGTCACATCCTCGTATCCAAAGACGATGCTACTTACCAATTCGGTATCGATTACATGCGTGATGTATGGTATTCTACCTCTTACCTGCTCGACCGCAAACAATCTATGAACGGCTGTGCTAAAAAGCGCTTCGAAAACTATAAGATGCAGCCCTTGGAATTCGCTTTCATGCCAGGTTTCAAAGGTAAATTCTCTCAATACGGCATTGATCCGGATCGTCGTACCCCGACAGGTATCCGTGCAGCAATTATCCGCGAGAAAGGTACGAATGGTGAACGCGAAATGGCCTACTCACTGTACTTGGCAGGATTCGATGTGAAAGACGTTACAATGACCGACCTTATCAGCGGACGCGAGACATTGGAAGATGTGAACATGATTGTTTACTGCGGTGGTTTCTCTAATTCCGACGTACTGGGTTCTGCCAAAGGTTGGGCAGGTGCTTTCCTCTTCAACCCGAAAGCCAAAGAAGCTCTCGACAAATATTACGCTCGTGAAGATACACTTTCACTGGGTGTTTGTAATGGCTGCCAGTTGATGATGGAACTGAACCTCATTAACCCGGAACACAAGAAGAATGGCAAGATGCTTCACAATGAATCGCATAAATTCGAATCCAGATTCCTAGGACTTACCATTCCTACAAACCGTAGTGTAATGTTCGGTTCGTTAAGCGGAAGCAAACTCGGCATCTGGGTAGCTCATGGAGAAGGAAAATTCTCTTTGCCTTACGATGAAGATAAATACAATGTGGTGGCTAAGTACAGTTATGATGAATATCCTGCCAATCCGAACAATTCGGACTACTCAGTTGCCGCAATAGCAAGTTCCGACGGACGTCATCTCGCTATCATGCCTCACTTGGAGCGTTCCATCTTCCCATGGCAGAACGGTTGTTATCCTGCTGATCGTCTGCACAGTGACCAGATTACTCCATGGATGGAAGCCTTCGTCAATGCACGTAAATGGGTAGAAGAAAAGACAAAGTAATTCTGACTACAATTTAGAAGTGATGTACAGGCGCAGGTTATAATATACAACTTGCGCCTGTTTCGTCTAAACAATACGAGGTATCGAACACTATTCTTCTACATTCGTTTTGCTTTTATCAAACAAAATGCATATTTTTGCGTTAATTTCACAAAAGGCCCCAACAACAAACGCCTGTAACTATTATGAGAAAACTCGTCCTTTTCTTTATATTCACATATTTTTCTGCCCTATGCATCGCCCAAACATATAAATATCTCGGCGTAGAAGATGGCTTAAGTAACCGTAGGGTATATGCCATTCAGAAAGGGCCGAAAGGTTATATGTGGTTTCTTACGCATAATGGCATCGACCGTTATGACGGAAAAAACTTCAAGCAATATCGGCTTATAGACAGCGAGATAGAGGTCAATTCTATGTTAAATCTGAGTTGGCTCTATGTCGGCACGGATGGAACACTTTGGGAAATAGGCAAAAAAGGAAGAGTATTCCGCTATGACGCCAAACATGACCGCTTCCAGTTAGTATACAAACTACCGGATGAAGTGGTAAAAGGAAATCCGACTCCTGTAAGCTATGGTTTTATCGACAGTAATAACATTGTATGGCTCTGCAATGAAGAAGCGCTATACCTCTATGATACCAACAGTGAAAAAAACACTGTCATTGAAAACCATATAGGAGAAAGCATTACAGATATTGAGCAAATCGATCCAGAACATTATTTTATCGGTACAGATGTTGGTGTACATCACGCCGAGTTAAAAGACAACGTCCTCAATCTTTCGCCTTGTCACTGGCTGGATAACCTGAAAATGCAAGTTAACGAACTATATTTTCATAAAGAAAGTCGTAAACTATTTATCGGTACCTTCCAAAAAGGTCTTTATTTGTACGACATGAATATCCATCAAACTATCAAGCTCAATGCTGGTTTGGAAGATGTCAGTATTACCCGTATAAAAGCTTTCAACGATAAGGAAATCTTAATAGCCACTGATGGTGCAGGCGTATATAAAATGAATGTGGATACCTACAAGTGCGATCCTTACATCGTAGCAGATTATAACAGCTATAATGCCATGAACGGCAATAGTATCTACGACTTCTACGTTGATGGTGACCGTATCTGGATGGCCAATTACCCTATCGGCATCACGGTACGCAATAATCAATACGCCAGTTATCAATGGATTAAACATTCCATTGGCAACAAGCAATCACTTGTTAATGACCAGGTAAATGCGATCATCGAAGATCACGAGGGTGACTTATGGTTCGCCACCAACAACGGTATCAGCCTGTACTCCACTCAAACTAAGCAATGGCACTCATTCCTCAGTGTATTCGACAGCGGAAATGTTACAAAGAATCATGTTTTCATTTCTTTATGTGAGGTATCACCGGGTATCATTTGGGCGGGCGGGTACAGTTCAGGCATTTATCAAATCAACAAAAAACAAATGAAAGCGGAATTCTTCACTCCCTCTACATTTAGTGACAGTGATATCCGCCCAGACAAATATATACGTTCTATTATGAAAGATTCTGCCGGCAACATCTGGTCCGGCGGCTATTACAATCTAAAACAAATTGATTTTTCACGTAAAAACATACGTACATATCCGGGACTGAACGGCATTACGGACATTATAGAAAAGGACGAGAAACATATGTGGATAGGTACTGCCACAGGTCTGTATTTATTAGATAAAGAGAGCGGTGAATTTCAATATATATCAATGCCGATAGAATCTTTTTATATCAATGCACTTTACCAATCGGACAACGGTTTGCTATATATAGGAACCAGTAATTCCGGACTACTCATTTATGATTATGAGAACAAATCGTTCGAGCACTTTCATAAAGATAATTGCCCTTTGATTTCCAACAATATATATACGATTCTTTCAGATGAAGACCAAAGTATTCTGTTGAGTACTGAAAACAGTCTGACAAGTTACTATCCAAGTGAAAAAGTATTCCATAACTGGACTAAGGAGCAAGGATTGAAAAGTGACCATTTCAATTCTGCATCAGGTGTATTGCGGAAGAATGGAAACTTCATTCTCGGAAGTACGGACGGAGCTATAGAATTTCATAAAGACATGATGATTCCACGAAATTACAAATTTCAAATGATATTCAGCGATTTACGTGTATTCTATCAGACCGTTTACCCTGGTGACGAAGGCTCACCGCTAGAGGTTGACATAGATGAAACCAAAGTATTGAAACTAAAATATAATCAGAATATATTCTCTTTGCGAATATCTTCCATTAACTATGATTACCCGTCTCTGATTTTGTATTCCTGGAAATTGGAAGGCTTTTATGACGGATGGAGCCGTCCTGAAAAAGACTGTTTGATCCGATTCACTAACCTAAGTCCCGGAAAGTACACACTACGGGTACGTGCCATTTCCAGTGAAGACAGGCGAATCGTTCTTGAAGAACGTGACATGGATATTATGATAGAACAACCAATATGGCTCAGCATCTGGGCTTTATTACTTTATGCTCTTGTTATTGCAGCAATTATTACTATAACCTTACGTGTCATTATCTTACGAAAACAACGAAAAACTTCGGATGAAAAGATACGCTTCTTTATCAATACAGCGCACGATATCCGTACTCCGTTGACATTGATCAAAGCTCCTTTGGAAGAACTCAGTGAAAAAGAAGACCTGACACCAGGCGGGCGTAGCAATATGAATACTGCCATACGAAATGTGAATGCCCTGCTGCGTCTTACTACTAACCTAATCAACTTTGAACGCGCAGATACTTATTCCAGTGCTTTGTATGTATCAGAATACGAATTGAGTACATACATGGAAGAAATGATCAATGCTTTCCGAGCTTATGCAGATGTCAAACGTGTCAGCCTGACATACGAAAGCAACTTCCGTTATATGAATGTCTGGCTCGACAAAGATAAAATGGACTCTATTCTGAAGAATTTGATTTCCAATGCTTTGAAATATACACCGGAAGGTGGTAGCGTACATATCTTTGCTGCTGAAACTGAAGATAACTGGAGCGTTGAAGTAAAGGATACGGGTATCGGTATTCCGGCTTCCGAACAAAAAAAACTTTTCAGAATGCATTTCCGGGGTAGTAATGCTATAAACTCAAAGGTTACAGGTAGTGGCATTGGTCTGCTACTGGTATGGAAACTCGTCCGTTTGCATAAAGGTAAAATTAACTTCAACAGCACGGAAGGTAAAGGTTCCTGCATTAAGGTTATATTCCCGAAAAAAGAAAAATATTATCGTAAAGCCGTTCATAGTCCGAAACCGGGAAGTGAAAAAGTAGTCTATACAGAATCGGGGGTGCCTAAGAATATTTCTTTAAGTACTGTTTATGATACAGCCAGACAGAAACAACAGCAGAATGGCGATCTTCCGAAAATCTTAATTGTAGAGGATAATGACGAACTGAGAGAGTATCTGCGCAATACACTGTCGGATGATTATACCATACAAGTATGCAGCGATGGTAAGCAGGCACTCGACATCGTTAAAGAATACATGCCTAACATGATCATTTCGGATATCATGATGCCCGAAATGCGTGGGGATGAATTGTGTCACAAATTAAAGAATGATATTGAAACATCACATATTCCCATCATATTACTAACTGCACTGAATAATGATAGAAATATCATTGAAGGATTGAAAACAGGAGCAGACGAATACATTGTGAAACCATTTAATATTGGTATTCTTCGTGCTACGATAGCTAATATCCTTACTAACCGTTCTTTATTGCGCCATAAATATGCCAATCTGGAACTGAACGATGAAGAGAGTGATACAGCTTGCATCAACTGTTCCACCGACATTGACTGGAAATTCATTTCTACTGTCAAGAAGAGTGTGGAAGACAATATGGATAATAGTTCCTTTACAGTTGATGTGCTATGTAACTTACTGAATATGAGTCGCACCAGTTTTTATAATAAAATAAAGGCTCTGACTGACCAAGCCCCGGCAGATTATATCCGACTGATACGCCTGAAACGTGCCGCCCAGCTACTGAAAGAGCAACAGCACAGTATAACTGAGGTTGCCGAAATGACGGGATTTAGTGATGCGAAGTACTTCCGTGAAGTATTTAAAAAGCATTTCAACGTCAGCCCAAGCCAATATGCGAAACAGAAAGAAGAAGATAATAATGGTAAGATGATATAATAACATGAATATTTACTTCGAGGCATTCGGCCTCTTTTCTAAGATAGGACTCTTTACTATAGGAGGCGGCTATGCTATGGTGCCATTGATAGAAGAAGAGATTGTAGATAAACGGAAATGGATTGCCAAAGACGATTTCATTGACTTACTTGCTATTTCCCAATCAACCCCCGGCATTCTTGCAGTCAACATTTCTATTTTCATCGGATATAAGTTAAGGGGAATTCGCGGAAGTATAGCTACCACTTTAGGTACTATATTACCGTCATTCTTCATAATTCTTGCCATTGCGTTATTCTTCCATAACTTCAAAGACAATGTCATTGTTGAACGTATCTTTAAAGGTATTCGTCCGGCAGTGGTTGCATTGATCGCCGCTCCTACATTCAGTATGGCAAAATCAGCCAAGGTAAACCGATACAATATCTGGATACCCGTCGTATCAGCATTGGTCATCTGGTTACTGGACTTCTCCCCTATTTGGGTAATTATCATTGCCGGTGTGGGAGGATACTTGTACGGACGATTGCACCGTCCGAAAGTTAAGAGTTGAAAGTTGGCTGCGCATCATAAATCATAAATTATAAATCATAATTCTTCCATGCTTTATTTACAGTTATTCTATACATTCTTCAAGATCGGTTTGTTTGGCTTTGGTGGCGGATATGCCATGCTTTCTATGATACAGGGTGAAGTGGTCACCCGCTATGGCTGGTTGACATCACAAGAATTTACGGATATTGTGGCTATCAGTCAAATGACACCCGGACCTATCGGAATCAATTCGGCAACATATGTAGGTTTCACTGCTACTGGAAGTGTATGGGGCTCTATCATCGCTACTCTTGCAGTGGTGCTTCCCTCATTCATATTGATGTTAGCCATCAGCAAATTCTTCCTGAAATATCAGAAGCATCCGGTTGTAGAAGCCGTATTCAGTGGATTGCGTCCGGCAGTGGTCGGATTGCTGGCATCAGCAGCATTGGTATTGATGAACGCAGAAAACTTCAGTTCACCCAAAGAAGATATGTACTCATTTATTATTAGCTGCCTCATTTTCCTGATAGCTTTTATAGGAACCAGGAAATATAAAATCAATCCGATACTAATGATTGTAGTTTGCGGAATAGCAGGGCTTATATTATATCAATAAAAAAGATGAAGCTTATAGCTTCACCTTTTTTGCAACTGTTTTCGATTCATTATGCAGTCGGTCGAGTGCCGTCACCACATAACGATATTTTGTTTTCCCATTCTCATACGGCAATTTATAAAAATTATCGCGCGTAATAGCTACGATATGGGAAGGATCACTGATATCCACTTTCTCTTTTGCACCGAAGCGGTAAATTACATATTGAACAGCACGATTCATTTCATCTTTGTACTTCGGGGCTGTCCAGAACAAAAGATACCCATCTGCTGTCCACACAGGTTTTACCTTACGCACCTTATCAGGTGCTTCATTATCCATGAAATCGAATACCGGCGGTAAAGCAGGATATTTATGATATTCAGCAATCAAAGCATCGCGATATTTCCCGGCATTTTCCACCACTGCGCTGGCAGGCCACTGACAGCTTCCGCCAATTGTCTGATAAGCACGCTGCAATGCCATCTTGCGGGGAAGTTGGTTCATAGAGGGATTTTGCGGATCAGCATTCTGTACTGTATTCATCACTGATTGCCCGATAAACAAAGGACGGTTTTCCGTATGCTTTGCCCACCATTTCACCAATGTTTCATAATCAGCTGCCGGATGGCCAATATGCCAATATATTTGCGGAATGTTATAGTCCACCCAGCCTTCACGAGCCCAAAGAAGCACATCGGCATAAAGGTCATCATAGTTCTGTAATCCATTGGTCTTGCTACCCAGCGGATCACTCTTCTCATTACGATAGATACCGAAAGGAGATACACCAAATTTAACCCAAGGTTTCACCTCGCGTACCGTCTCATGTATTTTCTTTATCAACACATTGACATTGCTGCGCCGCCAGTCTGCTTTATTAGAAAAACCACCACCGTAACGGGCAAAGCTAGCATCATCCGGAAATTCCACTCCTGGTTTAGGATAAGGATAGAAATAATCATCCATATGAATGGCATCCACATCATAGCGGGAAACAATATCCATTACCACCATACAGATATGACGACGGCTTTCCGGTAATGCCGGATCAAAATACAATTGGTCACCATAGGTCACAAACCACTCGGGATGGATATTATAAACATGATTCGGGGCCAATTCATTCTTTAGCGAGGTCTTCACGCGATAGGGATTGATCCACGCATGAAATTCCATGCCTCGCTTATGGCATTCTTCAATCATAAACTCCATAGGATCCCAGTAAGGATTGGGAGCTTTTCCCTGTACACCTGTCAGAAAACGGCTCCACGGTTCCAGTTTGGAGGCATAAAGAGCATCAGCCTCAGGACGTACTTGGAAAATGATTGCATTGATACCTGCCTCTTGTAAAGAATTCAACTGGTCAATCAAGGTTTGTTTTAACTTCTCGGTAGGAATTCCACGAAACTGTCCGTTAACAGCCTGGATCCAAGCTGCGCGAAATTCACGTTTAGGATATCTTTCGGGTTGCGGAGATTGTGCCACCGCAGCTAAAGAAAAGAGCAGAGCGCATACGCACAAAAGAGTTTTTACTTTCATTCTTTATAAATCTGATTAAGGGTTGTTTATTAATTATGCAGGCCATTCTACCACCATACGGGTACCGCCTGTGTAAGATGTATCCAGATAAATTTTGCCATCAACAATGTCCATTACCTGGCGGGCTATGGAAAGTCCCAATCCCGTACCAGGCCTAAAGCTATCTATTTTAAAGAAACGCTCAAAAATAGTATCCTGATATTGCGGATCGATACCTATACCTGTATCCTCTATAATAAAACGAATGATACTATTCGCTTTATCTTCCTCACACAGTAAACGAATGACTCCTTGTTCGGTAAACTTCTCAGCATTGTCCAGCAACAAAGACAGGACACGCTTCATCCAGGCACGCACAGTCAGGATTACAGGATCATCAGGAGATGGAATCCACTGCAATTCCACACCGTCATTTTGTTTGCCTCCAAATTCATCTATACATTCAAGACAGCAAGCGTTGACATCTACAACTTCTTTAGGCATATCTGCCGTCTGAGAGTCCATGTCAGCTATATCAATAATATTATCAATCAATCCCAGCAAATAAGTACTGTTCTTCTCTACCTGACCGGAGTACTCACGAGCATCTTCCACATCCAGCCCTTCCTCGGCAAGCAAAGCAGAAAAGCCCACTACAGAATTAAGCGGTGTACGCAACTCATGCGTAACATGTTGGATGAATGAACTCTTGATGCGGCTCATCTTCTGCAATTCCTTGCGGGCAACATCCAATTTCCGGTTCATAGATAAAGTGCGAACGTAGAGGTAAGTAACCAGCAGAAGTAATATAAATATCAGGCAACCGGCAATAGATACCGTAATAAGCCGTTCACGACTCATTCTTTCACTCAATTCCAATTTTTCCATCTTCAGGCGGTCAACTTCAAACTGGGCAGTGTATTTGTTCAGTTGTTCATCCATTTCTGCCGTACGTACAGAATCATTCAATTGAGAGTATTCTGCAAAAGCACGGCATGCCTCCTTATAGTGACCTACTTGTTCCAGCATAATGGCTTTCTGCCTATAATTTCCAGGGTAATAATTACCGATCGAACGTTGGTAATCAATTAAAGAATCCATATAAACCACAGCATTACTTATATCTCCCAGGATCTGGTTGCACATTATTTTGTAACCGAACCATCCTTCTTGTGAAATGTCTCCTTTATGTTTGAAGTAATAAGCATTCGTCTCACGAACGTAAGGTTCCGCCGCCTTCGCTCCTTTCACCCCTAAGACAGCAATGACACGAAACTGATAAAAACGCATATATAGCGCTTCTCCTATAGATATTTTTTTCTCTTCTATTGTTTTCCCCAACTGTTCCAAACGATCCAAATAGGGCAAAGCCTCATTATACGACTGACGTGCCAGATAAGTTTGAATGATATTAAGAGAAACGACGTAGGCATCACGGTAGTATTTTCCTTCCTCAAAATGTTTTAAGGCATTATCATAATATTCAATACAGAGCTTTATATTCTGCCCGAACACACGGTGGTTATAGCCTATACACATCTCTCCGGATGCCATGCCATATTTATCTTTCCTCTGTTCGGCATCTTTACATAGCAATTCTGTCTCTTTCATCGCCTCTTCCTGCATACCCTTTTCAGTCATCCGCTGAATATATTGCCTCCATGCCTGGTAGCGATCCGTATTGCGATGACAACGGTCCGCCCAATCCATATATTCATAAGTCATCAGACGCAGGCTATCCGTATCACCCAACTCATAATAATGATTTGTAATGATGGCATAAGCATCACTGATATTTGCCGTATCTTTCCGTTCTTTTGCCAGCTCCAGAAAGTGCATGCCCAAAGGTAGAAAATTCGGCTTGCCATTAGCTTTCCGCACACTATCGGCAAGTGATTTCAGATCAACAGTCTCTTGTCCTGTAATTGTCTCGACACAAGACAACAAGCATACAAAAATGGCACACAAGCATATCCGAGGGTATCGCATAGGGATGATTCGTTTAAAAATGCGCATAAAAATAGCTCTTTTCCTCCTGGTATATCAGCAACTATTTAAAAGTATAACAAATCTTAACCTGCCAATCATTATACATATTTGAACCGCAGTGATTATCTTTGCAAACTGATATTCACTATAGTGACTCTGATTATGATAAAAAACAACTCCATACTTATCAAAGGCGCACGCGTCAACAACCTGAAAAATATAGACGTAGAAATACCCAGAAACAAACTTGTCGTCATCACCGGGCTATCCGGTTCCGGTAAATCATCCCTGGCATTCGACACGCTATATGCAGAAGGACAACGTCGTTATGTAGAAAGTCTGAGCAGCTATGCCCGCCAGTTCCTGGGACGTATGAGCAAGCCGGAATGTGACTTTATTAAGGGAATTCCGCCAGCTATTGCCATAGAACAGAAGGTGAGTAGTCGCAACCCACGTTCTACCGTCGGTACCTCTACCGAAATTTACGAATACCTACGTTTACTGTATGCACGCATCGGACGGACATTCAGTCCCATCAGCGGAGAGGAAGTAAAAAAACATTCCACAGAAGATATCGTAAACTGTATGTTAGGATATCCGGAAGGAACAAGATACACCGTACTGGCTCCGATATTACTCCGCGAAGACCGAACGATGAAGCAACAATTAGATATCGATATGAAACAAGGTTTCAACCGTTTGGAAGTAAACGGAGAAATGGTTCGTATCAATGAATACGAACCTAAAAAAGAAGATACAGTTTTCTTATTGATAGACCGTATGGTAGCATCTAAAGAGAAAGATGCAATCAGCCGGTTAACAGATTCTGCCGAGACAGCCATGTACGAAGGTGACGGTGCTTGCTTGCTGCGATTCTATCAACCTGACGGAACAACCAGCCTATACCGCTTCAGCACTAAATTCGAGGCAGATGGCATTACTTTTGAGGAGCCCAGCGACCAGATGTTTTCTTTCAATTCCCCTATTGGTGCATGTCCTGAGTGTGAGGGCTTCGGCAAGGTAATCGGCATTGATGAACACTTGGTAATACCCAACCGCTCATTATCCGTATACGACGGTGCCGTGGTATGTTGGCGCGGCGAAGTGATGGGCGAATGGAAAGACATGGTAATACGCGGTGCTGAAAAAGCCGGTTTCCCGATCTTCACCCCCTACTTTGAACTTACAAACGAACAACGCCGCATGTTATGGGAAGGCACCCCTTACTTCCAAGGAATCAATGCTTTCTTCAAGATGGTACAGGAAAATCAGTACAAAATACAATACCGTGTGATGTTGGCACGCTATCGTGGAAAAACGCTTTGTCCAAAGTGCCACGGTACCCGTCTGAAGCCCGAAGCCAGCTATGTACGGGTAGGCGGCCGAAATATCTCCGAACTTGTGGACTTGCCGATTACGGAACTGAAAACTTTCTTCGATAATCTTCAACTGGATAAGCATGATACAGATGTTGCCACCCGTATCCTAACAGAAATCAACAATCGCATTCGTTTCCTTCTCGATGTAGGATTGGGATATCTGACACTAAACCGTCTCAGCAATTCGCTTTCCGGTGGTGAGAGTCAGCGTATCAACCTCGCCACTTCATTAGGCAGTAGCCTGGTTGGCTCACTCTACATTCTTGATGAACCAAGTATCGGATTACATAGCCGCGACACAGATAAGCTGATCCATGTATTACGTCAATTACAACAATTGGGTAATACGGTTGTCATCGTGGAGCATGACGAGGAAATTATCCGTGCAGCAGATTACATTATAGATATCGGGCCAAAAGCCGGACGTCTGGGCGGGCAAATTGTCTACCAGGGAGATATGAAAGATTTACAACCGAATAGTGATAGTTACACAGTACGTTATCTGCTGGGAGAAGAAGAAATTCCTGTTCCGGAACACCGTCGTCCATGGAATAATTACATAGAACTGACCGGAGCCCGCGAGAATAACCTGAAAGGAGTAGATGTACGTTTTCCGCTAAACGTGATGACCGTAGTAACTGGAGTCAGTGGTTCCGGTAAGAGTACTCTGGTACGTGATATTTTCTTCCGTGCTCTGAAGCGCGAACTGGATGAATGCAGTGAACGTCCGGGTGAATTCGCTTCTATCGGTGGTGACCTGCAAAATCTACGGAACGTAGAATTTGTAGACCAGAACCCCATTGGTAAATCCAGTCGTTCGAATCCCGTGACATATATCAAAGCTTACGATGAAATTCGTAAATTATGGGCAGAACAACCGCTTGCCAAGCAAATGGGATACACCGCCGGTTACTTCTCATTCAACAGTGAAGGCGGACGTTGCGAAGAGTGTAAAGGTGACGGAACCATCACAGTAGAAATGCAATTCATGGCCGACTTGGTTCTGGAATGTGAAACCTGCCACGGCAAACGCTTCAAAGCAGATACATTGGAAGTAAAGTTCCATGATGCCAATATATATGATGTACTGGAAATGACCGTAAACCAGGCCGTGGAGTTTTTCAACAAACACGGACAAAAGAAGATTGTGAAGAAACTTGCTCCACTGCAAGATGTGGGATTGGGATACATCAAACTGGGACAATCTTCCTCCACCCTTTCAGGTGGTGAAAATCAACGTGTGAAACTGGCTTACTACCTCAGTCAGGAGAAAGCAGATCCCACCCTGTTTATCTTTGATGAACCGACCACAGGATTGCACTTCCATGACATCCGTAAATTGCTGGAAGCATTCGATGCTTTAATATTACGTGGACACTCCATTGTAATCATTGAGCACAACATGGATGTTATAAAATGTGCCGACTACGTAATAGACCTTGGACCGGAAGGCGGTGATAAAGGTGGAAATCTGGTAGCTGCAGGTACACCGGAGGAAGTGGCAAAATGTGCAACAAGCTATACAGGACAATTCCTGCAAGAGAAATTACACATGAAATAATTGAAATGAATTTATCTCATGAGACGATTTGTTTTGTCTCGTAAGATGAAAATATTCGTCCCATGAGATAAAAGAAATCGTCCCGTAAGATTATTAACATTATCTCATGGGACGATTTATAAAATCCGCAAAGCGGAAGAAAACTCTTAGAAATAGAAACCGAAACCTACTTTCAGGCCAAATACCGAACGGTCACTATTTACATTCCAATACACAGCCGGCTCAAGTGTCACCGTCCTTGTCAAAAAGAAAGCATAACCAGCCTCCGCTCCAAAAGAAAACTTGGTATCATCGCTTGTACCCCAATCCCAACGATCCACATTGACATCAGCGCCCAGATATATACCAATATTACTGAAATAATAACGGCCACCTACACCAAGGGTATAGACATCTGTATCCGAACCACCATTGTTCCAAGCAGCCCCTGCATGCACCAGCAACGCCACATTATCCAGCAAGAATGCACCACCCTTGGCTTCAATAGCAAAAGAGGTCTTATCCGTATCCGTATTATGCGACAAACCTAACCCGGAAATTGACGGATTTACAATCCACTTTCCTTTTTCAAACTGTGCCTGGGCAGCCACTGTGGCCACAAGCAGACAAACGAATAATACTAATTTTTTCATTGTTACTTATAGTTTTTGGTGTTATTATACTTTTCATCTTCTTCTTTACGTTTCCGCTGCAATTCTTCCTTTTTGCGCAGAACCAGCCAAAGGATAAACACAATGACATAGGACGCTGCAACCGTGACGTATTTCTCCGTATCACTGATGACAGTGTTACGTGGCAGGAAATAGGCTGCCGTAGCACTCACATAAATAAGCAGGGCAATTGTAATACTTGTAGATTTTTTGAATTTCTTCATTACCAAAGTTTTTTAGTCGTTTTGAAATACCAGATATTGAACCAGAATGCGGCTACCACAACAGAAAGAATAGCAATAGTAAGCGTCATCTGAGGTCCTAATCCAAAACCTTCGGGGGCTATGCAGATATAGGTCGTGCAAACAGCCGTCATGAATATAGCCGGGAAATAAGTTACATAAAAGTAATGCCCCTTCTTCTCACGCACCAGATAAACGGTAATCGCCCAAAGAGTGAAAACAGAAAGCGTCTGGTTGGTCCATGCGAAGTAACGCCAAATCATATCAAAACCTTCTTTGTCACGCAGACTGTAAAGCAACAAACCAATAGCAACGAGGAACATCGGAATGCATATATATAAACGGCGTCGCATGGTCTTTTGTTCCATTCCAAGAAAGTCAGCCACAATGAGACGGGCAGAACGGAAAGCAGTGTCACCACTGGTGATAGGTGCAGCAATCACCCCCAATATGGCAAGGAAACCTCCCACCACGCCAAGCCAGTCTTTAGTAATGGCATCCACTACTACAGCCGCATTATTTTCTCCCATTCCATTTTCATGGAAGAAGTAAGTGGCAGCAGCAGCCCATATCAAAGCAACGATGCCTTCGGTAATCATAGCACCATAGAACACAGGCCGGCCATGACGTTCACTCGTCATACAACGTGCCATCAACGGGCTTTGTGTTGCATGGAAACCACTGATAGCGCCACAGGCTATACTTACAAACATAATTGGGAAAATAGGTAATTCGGTAGCATTCGGATTCGTATTTTGCAATCCGTCCCAGAACTCCGGCAAAACAGGGTGTTTCACGTAGAGCATCACCAATATACCCACAGCCATAAAGAGCAGTGCAACAGCAAACAGTGGATAAATCTTACCGATTATCTTATCGACCGGCAACAGAGTCGCAAAAATATAATAGATAAATACAACCACTATCCAGAACGTTACATCCAGCGACTCCGGCGTAAGCTTTGCCAACAGTCCGGCAGGACCGGCTACAAACACAGCCCCCACCAATATCATCAGAAGTACGGTAAAACCACGCATCACTTGCTTGGTAGTCGTACCCAGATATCGACCGATAATTTCCGGCAAACTTTCACCGCCATTACGCAAAGAAAGCATACCCGCCAAATAATCGTGTACAGCACCGGCAAAGATACTGCCAAACACAATCCACAAATAAGATGACACCCCGAATTTAGCCCCCATAATAGCGCCGAAGATGGGTCCTAAACCGGCAATATTAAGAAACTGTATCATGAATATTTTCCAGGTGGGCAAAGGAATATAGTCCACCCCGTCGGTCTTGGTCAGGGCAGGTGTTTTACGATCGTCAGGGCCAAAAATGCGTTCAATGAAACGCCCGTAAAGAAAATAGCCCGCTATCAATGCCAGTAAGCAAAGTGTAAATGTAATCATGGTGCGTTGTTATTCATTACTTTTAATGCACGCAAATGTAACAGTTTCTTTGGAAACTGCACAACTTTCTCGAGTGTTTTACTTATCTTCGCCGCGAAAAATGACAGAAATAAAGAAGTAAAAGAGAATCCAGCCCTATCATGAAACAGTTACTGCTTACCATACTATTTAGCATATTGATTTTGCCCCTCGCTGCGCAATCCATCGGTGAGACGACAAATCGTCCTCCCAAATACGAAGTGCGTGCCGCCTGGGTTACCGCTGTCTATGGTCTGGACTGGCCGCGTACCCGTGCCACCACGCCCGAAGGTATCCGGAAACAAAAAGCAGAACTCGTCGAAATACTGGACCGACTGAAAGATGCCAACTTCAACACCGTACTCTTCCAGACACGGACACGCGGTGATGTACTCTATCGCTCAAAAATAGAGCCTTTCAATTCTATACTAACCGGGAAGACAGGTGGCGACCCGGGATATGACCCGCTGGCTTTTGCCGTAGAGGAATGTCATAAACGCGGTATGGAATGCCATGCCTGGATGGTAGCCATTCCATTGGGCAACCGCAAACATGTTGCCAATCTGGGTAAGACCTCTGTCACCAAACAAAAATCCGCCATTTGTGTACCTTATAAGCGGGAATATTTCCTCAATCCCGGAAACCCGCAAACCAAAGAATACCTGATGAGTCTTGTACGTGAGGTTGTGGGAAAATATGACGTAGATGGTGTCCATTTCGATTATCTGCGTTATCCGGAGAATGCTCCCCGTTTTCCCGACACCTACGATTTCCGGAAGTACGGTAAAGGACGCGACCTTTCCCAATGGCGCAGGGATAATATCACAGAAATCGTCCGTCATCTCTATAAAGGTGTAAAAGCCCTGAAACCCTGGGTAAAGGTCAGTACCTGCCCCGTAGGTAAATACCGTGACACTTCCCGCTATCCTTCTCGCGGCTGGAATGCTTTCCATACCGTCTATCAGGATGCACAAGGTTGGCTGGGCGAAGGGATACAAGATCAGATATATCCCATGATTTATTTCCGTGGTAATCACTTCTACCCTTTTGCCCTCGATTGGCAGGAACAAAGTAACGGACGACAGATTATTCCAGGACTGGGCATTTATTTCCTTGACCCCAGCGAAGGCAACTGGACCTTGGACGAAGTGGAACGCCAAATGTACTTTATCCGCAAACATAAACTGGCAGGCCAGGCTCATTATCGTGTAAAATATCTGATGGACAACACTCAGGGATTGTATGATGCATTGGAAGAAGATTTCTATACCGCTCCTGCCTTGCAGCCTGCCATGCCATGGATAGACAACGTGCCACCTACAACTCCCGGCAATTTAACCGTTACCCGGCAGGCCGACGGCTACATACATTTGAGCTGGCTTCCCGCCACGGACAATGATAAACACAATGTGCCGACTTATGTCATCTATGGTTCGGATACTTATCCCGTAGATACCTCTAACCCGGAAAATATCATAGCCCAGCGTGTACAGGGAACTGAATATATGTATGCCCCCATCCGTCTGTGGACGGCAAAGAAATACTTTGCCGTCACAGCTGTGGATCGTTGTGGAAATGAGAGTGAAGCATGCAAACAAGCCTTACACTAATCATTTGTATCGTCCACCCCACTTTTATAACATAGAACATAGGCGCGATACTGGCTCTTCGGTGTAACCGGAACTAACGGAAGGTAGCCGGAAACCAAGCGTCCGTTCTCTATAACAGCAGGATATCGTTCCATAGCCAGCTTATGCTCTTCCTGCAGGGCATCATTCGTCGGATAGTAATCAATATTAAAATTACCGTCTGTACCCGGAGCTACAAAATTCTCGCGAAACAGATGTGCCACCACTCCCATATTCATACGCATATTAATCTCCACACAAGGATGAATACGGAAACTTTGTGTTTCCTCATCACGACAAATCATCATGTCTACCCCCAAATAACCCGTATAAACTTCTCCGAATATAACGGTTAATACTTCCTGCAATCTTTCGCGCACCTGTATCAGAGTAACCAAAGGCAGATAATCAGTTATCCACTTTTCTACCCACTCAGCAGTTACCAGCCGATTGCCAAGATAGGCTCCTTTTTCATTAGTCCGGAAAAGCGAATAGCCGGTAAAGAGCACTTTACCGCATCCATCAGAATAGAATTCAAGAGCAAAATCTTCCACCTTATTATATTCCGGCTGCCCGATAACGCCCCCCTGTTCATCCAAAACATGCTGGCACCAACCTGCAATAGAGTCGGTAAATGTACCTCTACACCAGTTCAACCCTTTACCGCTACTTGACCAGGGTGCTTTCAAGACTGTACGTTTATACTCCTCTACAAATTCCCGGCAAGCAGAGAGATCGTTCAGATAGCGGGCAGAACCACAACAATCCTCAATGCCATAGAAGAAGTCGAGCACCGTCATAGCCCACGCGCGAGAGGAAAACACACGAAGTATCCCCAGTTCTTCGGTCGTAAAAAGTTTATGTTTTACAATCCCCCCTTTCAACATGCGTCTGCGAAAAGCAAGATTCCAGCCCCATGGCATAATCTGAGATTCCGCATAATCAGGAAGTTCAGGTTCGGTTACCAACTGCACGGGAAGGGTAAACATACACTTCATCATTTGCAGATAATCTGCATTATAAGCCGATGGAGCAAGTACTGCACTGCCAGGTTGAGCATACCATATAGGTAATAAAGCAAGATCCTGAGCCATCCGGCGAACAGAAGCGGGAGCTATATAATTTTCCTCATTATTAGCAAGCGCCATGTCTGTGTCCGGGTTAAATACGTAGATTTTCATACAATTACTGTTTTTTACCCAGGCAGAATTAGAGGCTGTCAGCATCCTGTCAGAGCCGTATCAAAGAGGGTTCAACCCCCTATTTGCTCCATACCATCCCCGGATAAAGGTACCTCTAACCGAATTTGCTACGGAGTTGGTACGGACCAGATGCTACCCAACCCCGGTCCTGGTCTCTATTCAGGCACGGGGAAGAAGCCATTAATTCCGCCAACGGGTTTCTTTATTATTTAAGGTCACAAAATTACAGAGAAAAACAAGGCAAAACAAATTTATAAACTTCACTAACAAAAAAGATATTTTGCCATCTCTACTTTGCAATTCTATAAAAAAGACGTATATTTGTCGCCCGATAAACCGAATTTAACAGCATGGAAGCATTCTACCGCACACACGCCTATCTTGTTGAGCATACCAATGCCCCTGTTCGTCGTGACCTCATGGATGAGATCAACTGGAACGACCGCCTCATCGGTATTAAAGGAACGCGTGGTGTAGGAAAAACCACGTTTCTGTTGCAATACGCTAAAGAGAAATTCGGCACTGACCGCTCCTGCCTCTTTATCAACATGAACAATTTCTACTTTTCCAACTTCAGTATCGTTGATTTCGCTTACGAGTTTCAACGCCGTGGTGGAAAAGTATTATTGATAGATCAAGTGTTTAAACACCCTGACTGGAGTCGGGAGTTGCGCATGTGCTACGACCGTTTCCCAAATCTCAAAATCGTATTCACCGGTTCGTCCGTGATGCGACTGAAAGAGGAAAACCTGGAACTGCGTGATATAGTGAAGAGTTATAACCTGCGTGGTTTCTCTTTTCGTGAATATCTGAACCTGCAAACAGGCATGAAGTTTCGTGCTTATACCCTGGAAGAGATTCTGAGCAACCACGAACAGATTGCCAAAGGTATCCTTTCTAAAGTGCGCCCGTTAGACTACTTGCAGGATTACCTGCACCACGGTTTCTATCCTTTCTTTCTGGAAAAACGCAATTTTTCGGAGAATCTGCTGAAGACCATGAATATGATGGTAGAAGTAGACATACTGCTTGTCAAGCAAATCGAACTGAAATATCTTCCGAAAATAAAGAAACTGCTTTATATGCTGGCAGTAGACGGTCCGAAAGCACCGAATGTAAGCCAGTTGGCAAACGATATACAGACATCCCGTGCCACGGTGATGAACTACATTAAATATCTGGCAGATGCACGCCTCATCAATATGGTATATCCGAAGGGAGAAGAATTCCCTAAGAAGCCATCGAAGATTATGATGCATAACTCCAACCTGATGTACTCCATCTACCCCGTGAAAGTGGAAGAACTGGATGTACTGGACACTTTCCTCGCAAACACCTTGTGGAAGGATCACAAAGTGAACAAAGGCGACAAGAATATGTCGTTCCTGGTGGACGATGTGATGCCTTTCAAGATTTGTCCGGAAGGAATGAAGATTAAGAACAATCCCGGCGTCACCTACGCCCTGCACAAAGCGGAAATAGGAAGAGGGAATCAGATTCCACTCTGGATGTTCGGCTTTTTATATTGAGATTTATTCACTTAATAATAATTCAATTTAGTTATGACTAAACAGAAGAAATTCATTACTTGTGATGGTAACCAGGCTGCTGCGCATATCTCGTATATGTTCTCAGAAGTAGCTGCTATCTATCCCATCACTCCCTCTTCTACGATGGCTGAGTACGTAGACGAATGGGCTGCCGCAGGACGCAAAAACATCTTCGGCGAAACAGTATTGGTACAGGAAATGCAATCAGAAGCCGGTGCTGCCGGAGCCGTTCACGGTTCATTGCAAGCTGGTGCACTGACAACTACTTACACTGCATCTCAAGGTCTGTTGTTGATGATCCCGAATATGTACAAGATTGCCGGTGAATTCCTGCCTTGCGTATTCCACGTATCAGCTCGTACACTGGCTTCTCATGCTCTGTGTATCTTTGGTGACCACCAAGACGTTATGTCCACCCGTATGACTGGTTTTGCTATGTTGGCAGAAGGTTCTGTACAGGAAGTTATGGACCTGGCCGGTGTTGCTCATCTGGCTACCATCAAGAGCCGCGTACCGTTCGTAAACTTCTTCGACGGTTTCCGCACTTCTCACGAAATCCAGAAGATCGAAATGCTGGAAAACGAAGACCTTGCTCCGCTTATCGATCAGGAAGCTTTGGCTGAGTTCCGTGCCCGCGCACTGAATCCGATGAATCCGGTTGCACGTGGTATGGCTGAAAACCCCGACCACTTCTTCCAACACCGTGAATCATGCAACAACTACTATGAAACAGTTCCTGCTATTGTAGAAGAATACATGAACGAACTGTCTAAAATCACAGGACGTAAATACGGCTTGTTCGATTACTACGGTGCTGGAGACGCAGAACGCGTCATCATCGCTATGGGTTCTGTAACCGAGGCTGCCCGTGAAGCTATTGACCACTTGATGGCTAATGGCGAAAAGGTAGGTATGGTTGCCGTACACTTGTATCGTCCGTTCTCTGCTAAGCACTTCCTGGCTGCTGTGCCTAAGACTGCTAAGACTATTGCAGTTCTTGACCGTACGAAGGAACCGGGTGCTAACGGCGAACCGTTGTACCTCGATGTAAAAGACTGCTATTATGGTGCAGCTGATGCTCCGGTAATCGTAGGCGGCCGTTACGGTTTGGGTTCTAAGGACACTACTCCTGCTCAAATCATTGCCGTATTCAAGAATCTGGCTATGCCGATGCCGAAGAACCACTTCACTATCGGTATCGTGGAC
>OGWW01000029.1_pt1 | contig 83202 bp, 64 predicted proteins | sample 1576131 | NCBI WGS metagenome assembly OGWW01 (sample SAMEA3541576, study PRJEB24748) | human gut metagenome | biome: human gut; feature: human-associated habitat; material: faeces | place: China | collected 2012 | reverse complement strand
GTTAGAAGGTGATGAAATTATTGCTATAAATGAAATTCCTATTAAAATGATCTCTATGGAAGAGGATGCGGAGCTAAGCCGACAAGACACATTGGTATACGATATTGTCCGTCAAGGTAAATCTTATAAAATACCGGTGGTTATTGATAGAAATGAGGTTCAAGGTGATTGAATGAAATAATAATATTAACGTGATTCGATACAATCTTAGAATAATCTAAACTGCCCGTCATTGATAAAGTCCACATCAATGGCGGGTTTCTTATTAAAGAAACAATATGCTGTAATAACCGACAAGGCATTTGCGATAAAATTATTAAATGATCCACCGGATAGATATATACTTTTCCGGAAAAAGAATAGGTCTGTTCTATTCTTTATTTTACTTATTGTTGATATTTAAAAATATAATTGTACTTTTGAGGAATGGGTTCATAGAACTTATTTTATTCTTTATTTTGGATTATATTTGAAGACAGATGAAATCATCTTATATCTGCTGCGTATTGTTATTTGTTTTGTTTTTGGTAAGTTGTACCGATGGGCGTTCTGAGGGGCAAGTAGTCCGTTTGTTACGTCAGGCCGAAATGTGTATGGAGGAATGTCCCGATAGTGCTTTAGTGTATCTTCATCAAATATCGGATCCTGAAAAGTTGACGGGAGAAAACCAAGCTGATTATTGCCTACTGTTGACCCAGGCAATGGATAAGAATGATTTACCGTTGAGCTCGGATTCGTTGATACAAATAGCTGTTGGCTATTATTCAAATAAAGGTGATGCGGAGTGTAAAGCTAAAGCTTTATTTTATAAGGGTAGGGTGTTTCAGCAACAAGGGAACTTAGAGGGTGCTACACTCCTGTATAAAAAAGCGGAATCTATGATTCCGGATTTGACTGATTATTATTTAGTAGGATTGATTTACAGCTATCTGGGACATTTGAATAGGGATGAAGAGCATTATAAGAAGGCATTATTATATTATGAAAAGGCTTTGCCTTGCTATCGAACCATACAAAATCCAACTTTGACGGCTTCCGGATTACAGGATATGGCTAAGATATCTGTCTATTTAGGAGAGACGCATCGGGCAGACTCTCTTTTTAGTGAGGTTTTGTCTTATGTGCCGGATATTGATGCTGCCTGGCAAGCTAATATTTATCATAATGTGGGTGTCTTTTATATGCTCACCAATCAATTTGGTAAAGCGGAACAAGTAGTGAACGCTTCTTTGAAATTACCAAGTACTCCGGAGGACAAACTCCGTTCATATGCCGTATTGGCTACAATCTATACAAGACAAAATCGTGGAGATTTAGTTGATTCTTTATGGCATAAAGCCCTGAATTCAGAGAATATTTATACCCGAAAGGCAGTATATGCCTCCTTGCTGAACGAAGCTGTCAGTAAACAGAATCTTCAAGATATAGAACACTATGTGCCTCTTTATATCCAGTCTGCGGATTCTGTTTATCGACTTTCACAAGCAAAGCGCATCGTAGAGGTTCAGGCTAAATACGATCAGGAGATATTAATTAAGAAAAATAAAATTAGCCGATTGTTATTATATTGCTTTATTCTCTGCTTACTTTTACTTGCGATATCTTTGGCTTACGTTTTTCATATATACAAACGTTATAAAAGGGCGAAGGAGCGCGAACTTATTACTCAGAGAGCAGAGTTGGATGAAGGGAAGCAGGTTATAAAAGAGATGAATGATCAGATTGAACGAATCCGTAAAGAGGCATCTACAATGAAAGAGGATTATAATAAAAGTCTGATTGATTTGACTGATGAAAAAAAGAGCATTGAGCAGCAATTCGCTCTAATTAAACAAAGAGCTGATGATGTGAGTCAAACTAATAACAAAATGGAACAAGACTTACTTGTTTTACAAAAACAGTTGCGGAAGGTTGATGACGCTCGTTCAGAACTATTGGCAGAATTGGACGTTTACCGTTACTTTGATGCTGAGGGAGTGATTTCGGAGGATTGTTATAAAGCTGTGGTTACTATCTATAAACTTTACAATGCTCCATTAGTTGCTTTCCTGCGTGATCCCCATTTGAAGCTTACCCCTTATGAATCGCTTCTTTGTGTACTCTCTTATGAACATCTTTCCACCCAACAAATGGAACAAAAATTAGGGAAAAGCAAGAATACCCTAAATAAAGCAATTTTCCGAATAAGAGAGAAATTGGACGCAAAAATGGATTTAAAAAAGAATATAAATTCTTTGGGAGATTTTTTGCGGACGAAGTTCTGACTTAAAATATTGATACCTTTTTTTATGTTAATTATACGTCTTCGTGGAAAGATGTATTTCTGCTTTATGGCATATTATATAGGCGATTTATATGTCTTATCGTGGTCTGGTAACCTCCAAAATAAGTCCTGAACTGTTTGTTTTTATGAAAACAAAAACTTATGTTTGCGATATTAACCAATCTCTAGTGATTATGAAAAGTATGCTATTTACATTATTACTTGTAGTCTTGTCGCTTCAAATGATGGCAAAGACAAACGGAAGCACGAGTCCAGTTGATTTAAAAGGTTTGTTTAATGATAAGCTCCAGAAATCGATCGTTGAAGATATTCCCATTAGAGCTGAAATTTCAGGCTCTGAATTCTTGGTTCTTAGTTTTGAAGCTCCTATAATGGATATGACCATTACACTCTATAAAGATGGAGTGATGGTGATACAGAAGTCATTGTCGGTATCTTCTGGAGATACAGAGACTTTTGATCTGACGCTTTGGGGCATGGGTGAGTATTCCTTAAAGTTTACTACTCCGCGTGGAACTGATGTTTATGGAGATTTCCGGTTGGAATAATAGAGTAGTTCATTATGTACAACTCTTTGGTTAGGGAGTTAGTTCAGGCAGGACGTAGAACGTCCTGCCTCGGACTTATTAACGGAAAAATGGGGATCGCCATTGCTCTTTTTCGCTATGCACGCCTTTCCGGTGAGTTGACATGTGAAGATGTTGGTTGTGAACTCCTTGATGAGATTTATGAACATCTTGATTCGTCTATACCTATTTCTTTTGGTAGTGGTTTATGGGGGATTGGTTGGGGGATTGAATATCTGATTCAAAATAGTTATATGGAAGGTGATGCTGATGAAGTCTTAAAGGATATAGATCAATGTGCTGCACGCTGTATACATGCCTATGGTATGTCGGGACTTTCATTAAATAACGGAATTGTAGGTTTAGGACGATATATTCTAATTAGGATTATTCCAACATTTTTGAAAGGTGATACGGTTTCAAGTGCTTTCCTGAAAGAGTATCTTATTTATTTGATTGATTGGTTGGAGGAAAGATTGGAATATACAAACGAATCTATTGATGATTTACTTGATTTTTTGTTTGACTTATACCCTACAGGTTTTTATCGGACAAAAGTATCAGTTTTAATTGAAAAATGTATGAATAGGTACAATCTATGAGTTATTTGGAGCAAATTACTATTGGAATTCCTGTGAGGATAGACAGTTGGGAGAGGAAGAGAAATCTTTTAGCCTTATTACACTATATATCCTCGTCTGGGATGAGGGTACATGTTTGGGATGCAGGAAGTGAAGAGTGTCAGTTCCCTGATGATATCTGTAGTAAAATTACTTATACTTATGAACGTGATGAAAATTTAGTTTATCACAAAACGAGGTATGTTAACTTATTATTAAGAGAAATTTCTACTCCTATAGTTGCTATTTGGGATGCTGATATTATATTTTCTTTGTCGCAGTTGGAGGCCTCAATACAAGCAATTATAGAACGAAAATATGTGATGAGTATACCATATAATGGAGTGGTAAAAATGCTTTCAAAAAAACAAAGTGAAGCATATATACTTTCTGGACAAAGGTATGATCATTTAGTTTCGCATGATGATATGTATGCTCGTTTGATGTGGCGTCCTTCCTGTGGGGGAGTTTTTGTTGTAGATCGTGAAAAGTATTTGAGATATGGGGGAGATAATGAACGTTTTATCAGTTGGGGACCTGAAGATGCTGAGCGTATTCGAAGGATGGAAATATTGGGAGAATCTGTACATTGGACAAATGGAGGACCATTATACCACTTATGGCATCCTAGGGGAGAGAACTCCAGATATTCTATAGAAAAGTTAGCTTTTATTAATCGAATGGAATTTATAAAAGTTTGTAGCATGGGTCAGAATGAATTACGTGCATATGTTAAATCCTGGTAAAAATATAGTTGAGATGAATGGACAATTATTGAGACAAATAGCTAATTATCAGATACTATATAGTGCCTGTTGTAAGGATTTAGGGCTATTGCGTGGCAAAATAGGCATTTCACTTTTCTTTTTTCATTATGCTCATTTTTGTGGAGATTCGCTTTATAGTGACTATGCAAATGAACTGATTGGGGATGTGTATGATGATATTAGAATAGATACTCCATGGGGGATTCGAAATGGCTTATTAGGAATTGGATGGGGATTAGAGTATTTTATGCAGAAAGGATTTGTTGAATGTGGTTCTAATGATATCTTAACAGAACTTGATAATAAAATAATGGAACGTGACTTACGACGTGTAAAAGACTATTCATTTGATACGGGGATAGAAGGGTTGGCGTGGTATGTGTTAATACGCTTATTGTCATCTGAGAGATATTTGCAGAAACCATTCGATAAGATGTATTTGGATGATTTAAGAGGTGTTTGTGAGAATGTTCCGAATAAAGTCTGCCATCCTGGAATTTCTTTATTGTTAGACTATTTAGTGGGTAAACAAATAGATGATTGGTATCTCGTTGTTCTGGGAAAGATAACGTCACAGAGAACTGGCGGAGAGAAGAAAGAAGCTTTGTTGTGGGTTGAAGGATTAAAATATTTATTGCGATGAGGCATATATATTTGATAAATAGTGATAGTCGTGCGGCACAATATGGTATTGGGACATATATAATTCAAGTTATAAACTGTCTTAGCAGTATTGATTCTTTGCGTTTGACTGTAGTTAGTATGAACTCAGAGGATGGGATACTGACTGAAAAAAAAGATAATAATGTTCGTTATCTAACTTTTCCTAAAGTGTATGATTGGAGGAGTGAGAAAGAAATTCAACGATATTATAGAAGTGTTGCTTTCTTGTTGGCATTGTATGTAGATTCAAGTGAAGATAATGTATTTCATTTTAATTATTTACATCATGAACCATTGGTTGACTTGTTGAAGAAAATATATCCTACCAGCCAATTTGTGTTGACTTTACATTATTTGAACTGGTGCTTCACTTTGAAAGGGAATATAAAGAGGTTACAAACCGTTTTGGATAAAGCTGAGAACGATAGAACTGAGGAAGAAAAATACATATATGACGAATATAAGCAAGAAGTATCTTTTTACAGAAAAGTAGATAGGATAATATGCTTGGCTCAATATACTAAGATGTTGCTGAATGAATTTTATGGAATTGAAGAATGTAAACTAACGTTGATATACAATGGTTTAATTGATCAGGCTATCTTCTTGGATGAAGTGGAGAGAATGCAAAGAAAAAGAGATTTATTTTTTGGAGAAGGAGAGAAATTAATTCTATTTGTAGGGCGTTTGGATGATATAAAAGGGGTTGACTATTTGATAGAAGCTTTCGCAAAGGTGATAAAAAAGAGTTCGAACACTCGTTTGTTAATAGTGGGAGACGGGAATTATAGTAGGTATTTACAGATGTCTGCAGACATTTGGAGTAGGATTACTTTTATAGGGAAAATTAGTAAACAGAAATTATATGAATTTTATCAAATTGCAGATGTTGGAGTGATGCCGTCTTTTCATGAGCAATGCAGTTATGTAGCCATAGAAATGATGATGCATGGATTACCATTAATTATCACTAATACCACAGGATTGAGTGAAATGATTCATCATCAAAATGTAGAGTGCAGATTGATATTAAAGGAAGATCAAAATGAATTAAGGTTATCAGTTGAAGAACTGTCGAAATGTTTATTGAAAATAGTAACGGATGATTGTTGGGCGAGAGAGGTTGGTAAGTTAAATAGGTGTCGATATAAAGATGCTTTTTCATTAGAAAAAATGAGGATGGCATTTGAGTCTTTTTATAGTTAAGAATAAATTGCTGTCTTTGATTTAGTTTTTTGAATACTATTATGTGGTGATCTTGTGACGATTCAAAATAGAAATTAAAAAAGAATGTATATGAGAGAGTTGACTTATGTTTTACGCTTTACTTTTTCCATCACAATCTGGATGTTGGGGAAAAATAATTTGAGTTACTAAGGTATTTGTTTGGCTCTTTTTCTTCGTTCTAACAAATACCTGTAACATTGGAAATCTATGTGATTTTTACGAAGAATATTAAATGTTGATTTTAAAATGATTAAAGTATGAAATTAAGAAAACTAAAACTGAATGAAGCTTCAAAAGCTGAATTGAATGAACGTGAGATGTGTCGTGTTTTGGGAGGTGGTACTATTGGGTGCTGCCAATGTGGTTGCAATTATGAAGGTAAACCCGGTGGCTCTAGTACTAGTGCTAATGATAGTGCCAATAATGCTCATGGGTATACATCAGATGGTTCTCATCCATGTTGTTCTACTACTGACCCCAAACCGGAATTTCCTGAAATAACACCACCGCCATTTTGGAATCCCCAAGATGCTCTTTGTGGACATTTTTAAATAGGGTAAAATAGAACGGTACTGTTATATGAAATATTTAATAGTACTGTTCTTAATAATTATATGTTTCCAATGAATAAAGGATTGTGTTCTGTATTTTTGTTTTTCATAATTTGTGTGAGTTGTGGTTATCCTCAACAATATACAGAGATTATAAATGGTGGGGGAAAGGTATATTTTTGTATAAATCCAAAAGATAGGCAGATAGTTTTACCTGTACAATTGAATGACAGTATCACGGCTCGCTTAGGATTTGATACTGGAGGACAATTTGTGTTAGACTCGATGTTTTGTGCAACACATTCTAGTATTAAACATCGTTTGTTTTCAGATGCGCAATTACGAAATGGCTCTGGTTGGGCTAACTTTCTTGTCACTTGTTCTATTTATTCTAATGCCCCAATTGTTAGGGTTGGAAAGGTGTCTTTGAAATATGATGTTACTCAAATTATGAATTGGAAATGGTATATGAATAGTTCTTCAGAAGGAATGTTTAATATCCCTCCTAACGATACTATGCATGTGTGGGAGCTGAACTTTGAGCATAATTATATGGAGATTCATTTGGCGCAGAATTATCGAATGCCTGATAATAGTTTGATATTTCCATTAGTTAGAAAAAAAGAATATCCTAATTTACTCTATGTCAGATTACCTATTAAGATGGAATGTGCTAGTAGTGACACATTAATGATAAATCGTATGTTCATGATAGATACGGGAATGGCTTGGGATATCGTCTTAATGCAAGAAGCTAATGAGTTTTCTTTCTTTAATAAACAGGAGGATGTTGTTTGGACTAAATATCTAAATAGATATCATCGCTATTGTCCTGTAGATGCTATTTTAGCTGATACTTTGAGAATGGATTCATTACGAGTTTATACTTTTGATTTTATTAATAGAGCGCCATCTAATTATTTGATTGGGCAGAATTTTCTTAAAAGATTTAATGTTTTCTTTGATATGAAACATCAAAGAATTGGTTTTCAGCCAATACCTAATTTTACTCGTGTTGTTAATCCTTTGCATCAGCGATTTCATATTTTGGTTGAAAAAAATAGATATGGGAGGTGGGTCATTACTAGGGTCGCTGATTCTAAGGACAATTATTATAAAGCTGCTGGGTTAAGAGAAGGCGATGAAATTAAAACTGTGAATGGAAAAAATTATGAAGATTATCTTTATAAAAATCATCGTTTGTTTGAAAAGCAAGATACATTATTATATGAAGTTATTCGTAAAGAGAAGATTCTTAAAATAGTTGTAGCTGTTAATAAAGAAGAAATACAAGGTGATTGAAATATATTGTTGAATATGGCTTGTTTGTTATATATTGGACTATTAAGTTTCTTTCTTTTTTGTTCTAACAAATACCTGTAACATTGGAAATCTATGTGATTTTTACGAAGAACATTAAATATTGATTTTAAAATGATTAAAGTATGAAATTAAGAAAACTGAAACTGAATGAAGCTTCAAAAGCTGAATTGAATGAACGTGAGATGTGTCGTGTTTTGGGAGGTGGTACTATTGGGTGCTGCCAATGTGGTTGCAATTATGAAGGTAAACCCGGTGGCTCTAGTACTAGTGCTAATGATAGTGCCAATAATGCTCATGGGTATACATCAGATGGTTCTCATCCATGTTGTTCTACTACTGACCCCAAACCGGAATTTCCGAAATTTCCGGATTTTCCTGTTATGCCTCAAGATGCTCTTTGTGGGGCGACTCAAGGACACTCGTGTGGTATATGAAAATAATTGATTGGGCGTTTATATTTGTTTGTATGAACAATTGAGCGTAGTCCTTTATTTTGTAATACTGCTGAAATTAACTTTCAGCAGTATTACTCTTGTGGAAAGCTAAATTAAAGAATATGAAGTTAATTATAGGCAATGGGCTGATAAAGTGTATTGTTTTTCTTTTTTTGCAAGCTACTGTTTTAGGTAGTTGTACGAAAATATCCAAAGGGAATAAAAGAGATGCAAGAACTTACTTTACAATTGATTCTTTAGATAGAAAGATAGTGCTTCCCGTGTTATTTAATGATAGCATTGTTTCAAATTTGGCATTTGATAGTGGGGCTTCTTTGGGAGCTTTTATTGTTGACTCTACTTTTTGTTCAGCTCACTCTTCTATCTTATCGAATTTGTCTCCTGACACTATTGCTCCATATGGGTGTGCATGGTCTGTATTACGTATGCCCGCATCTATGTATACAATTGTTCCGACTATAAAAGTAGGGAATTCCAATTTGATATATGATAAAATGTTAGTTTATAATTGGAGAGATTACATGGGAGGTACTCAATCAGATGGTTTGTTTAATATTCCACAAAATGATACTGTTAATATATGGGAGTTTAACTTTGAACATAATTATATGGTTATCCATTCATTTCAAGATTTTATTATGCCTAAGAATTGTATTCTGATTCCTTTTGTAAGAGGAAATGATAAAAGCTCACTTTTTTATGTTAATCTGCCTTTAAATATTAGATGTGCTGATGGAGACACACTGATGCTTACTCATACTTATCTTGTAGATACAGGTATGCCACAAGACATAGCTCTGATGGCTCAAGCTTCTGAATTGTCCTTTTTTTCTAAGAAAAAGAATGCCGTTTGGACGCAGGCACCATCTGGATATTATAGTCATCATAATGTAAATGTTACTTTGTTTAGTGGCATACAACTTGATTCTTTGCGGATTTATATATTTGATCAACCTAATCAAGTACCTTGTGATTATCTTATTGGTCTGAATTTTCTTAAAAGATTTAATGTTTTTTTCGACATGAAATCACAAAGATTAGGTTTGCAGCCAATAAAGAATTACGAACGAGTGGTCAACCCTCGGAAGAAACGATTCCACATGTCATCCCGTATGAATAGCCATGGAAAAATTATTATTACTAAAATTGCCGATTATGAAGGTAATTATGTTAAAGAATCTGGCTTGTTAGAAGGTGATGAAATTATTGCTATAAATGAAATTCCTATTAAAATGATCTCTTTGGAAGAGGATGCGGAGCTAAGCCGGCAAGACACATTGATATACGATATTGTCCGTCAAGGTAAATCTTATAAGATACCGGTGGTTATTGATAAAAAAGAGGTTCAAGGTGATTGAATGAAATAATAATATTAGATAGGTAATGATATGAATGATAAAGCTAGTAGATACAATATTGAAATAGAATACTATAATGGAATCCTGCTCTATAATTCGCTTACTAACAGGATACTACCAATTAGTCTTAAGGATTATTCTATAATTGAGACTTTGATGGAACATTTGCCTACATTTCGACAGAAATTTCCTGAATTGTATTCTGCTTTTCAGAGGTCAGGATTTATTATAAGTCCAGATTTTGATGAGTTGGCGTATTTGAAATTACAAAATAAGCGGTGTATATTTATGAATCGGGATTATCATCTTACAATAAATCCGACTTTAGATTGTAATTTAAAGTGCTGGTATTGTTCTGTTGCATATGCTGGGGCAAAATATGATAGAGAACGAATGAGCGATGAAATAGTTGATAATTTGATTAAGCACATTAATTTATTAGTGACACAAAAAAAAGCAAATTCAATTTTATTGGATTGGTTTGGTGGAGAGCCCCTAATGTATTTTGATGAAGTAATCAAAAAGATATCAGATTCAGTATTCCCAATTTTATTACAGAATAATGTGAAATTTAGGCAACAAATTACTACTAATGCTACTTTATTGAGTGAAGATAGAATTCGATATATGAAGGACATGAACTTTGATTTCTTTCAGATATCTATTGATGGTAATGAGTGCCGCCAGAATCTGATTAAACGTTATTCTGATAAACATGGTACTTATAGAGATGTGGTTGACAATATTAATTTGCTTTCTGAGGTAATTCCAGATGTTTCAATTTGTTTGCGTGTAAATTATGATAAACAAACTTTGAAGAATATAAAAGATATAATAAATGATTTTACGGAAAAAAGTATAAAGTGCATTACTGTAGATTTTCAGAGAGTGTGGCAGATTTCATGTACAGAAGAAATGCGAAAGTTATTAGAGAAGGCAAAAGTTGAATTTGAGAAGGCTGGTTTTCGTTCGCGTTTTTGGGCATATAGGCCATTTAGATATAAGTGTTGTTATGCGGATAGTATCAATCATTATGTTGTCAATTACGATGGTAGAATTTTTAAATGTACAGCACGTGATTATGGGGAAGAACTAACTCTTGGCCATTTGTTAAAATCTGGAGAGATTGATTGGAACGATGGAATATTGAGTAAGATGTTTGTAAAGGCTACATTTGAGAATGAACGTTGTGAAAATTGTCGAGTTTTACCTTTGTGTATGGGACCATGTATACAAAAAAATTACGATGCACTTATAAATTGTAAACAGCTTACTTGTGTATATGATAACGTTGAATACAGTTTGTCTTCTTTTGTGATAGAAATGGCAAAACAAAGAAATTTAATATAATCGATGAAAAAAAAATATATTACAGTTGATGATATTAAGTATCAATTAGCTAACCTGCGTCAGCTGACTTTTGAAGTGACAGATGCTTGTAATCTGTGTTGTAAGTATTGTGCGTATGGTGAATTTTATAATGATTATGATAAGCGTGAAAATAGCACAATTAGTTTGTCCGCTTCTTTGAAATTAATTGATTATTTAGTTGATTTATGGGGTTCAGAATATAATACGTCAGCTAAACGTAACGTATATATCAGTTTCTATGGGGGAGAACCTTTATTAAATATGCCATTTATTGAATCGGTGGTGACGTATATTGAAAAACTGCATTGCCAATATCGCAATTTTACTTTTTCAATGACAACGAATGCTTTGTTGCTTGAACGTCATATGGATTTTTTGGTGGCACATGATTTCAATTTGCTTATCAGTTTGGATGGTGATGAATATGGCACTTCCTATAGAGTGAATAAGGTGGGTGATCCTGCATATCCCAATATTATCAGAAATATAGATGTTTTACGAAATAAATACCCTGAGTTCTTTGAAAGAAAAGTAAATTTTAATGCTGTATTACATAATCGTAATTCGGTTACTTCTATTTATCACTTCTTTAAAACTCGTTACAATAAAGTACCCAGTATTGGAGAGTTGAATAATATGGGGATTCGACCGGATAAGGTAGAACTTTTCCAAAAAACGTATCGTAATTCACAAGAAAGTTTACACCAAGCAGAGAATTATGAAAAAATAGAGCAGGATATGTTTCTAAAATCAGCTACTTATCAGACTCTTACCAATTTTCTCCATCAGTATAGTGGGTTTGTTTTTCGAAGTTATGTTGATTTGCAATATGGTAAACCTAAAAAAACAATTCCTACCGGTACTTGTATCCCTTTTGGTAAAAGAATGTTTGTCACTGTTACTGGTAAGATTTTACCTTGCGAACGCATAGGACAACAATTTGCATTGGGAAAGGTAACGGCAGATAGCGGTGTTGAACTTGATTTAGAAGCAATTGCAGATAAGTATAATACTTATTATGCTAAAATGGAAAATCAATGTAGTAAATGTTACAAAGCAGAATCTTGTATACAATGTATTTTCAATCTTAATAACTTGGATACTTGTCCTGTTTGCTATGGATTTACTAGTAAACAAGCTTTTGAAATCTATAAAGCAAAACAAATAGATTTTCTAAGAAAGCATCCGGAAGAATATTATCGAATTATGGAAAATGTGATGGTTGAATAAAATAGGGTATAATATGTTTCAAGTAGATAAGAATTATTGGCTGGTAATTGCGCCTTATGTATATTGTTGTATAAAGGGTAAGAAGGCTCTATTATATAATACTAAGAATTGGGAGTATTTAGAGGTGGAAAATGAGAATGTAATAGGGCTATTACGACAGTTACATAAAAGAGATAATCTTGGTGCGGTGTTTTGTGAAGGGAAAATGTTGACAGAGCTATGTTACTCAAATTTTATATCTGATTTTGTGTTAAAGGAAATGGGAGGTGTTATAGATGTGGCATCTTTTCCCGATAAACCGATACAAATGATGCCTATTCTTAATTTACAATGTGATGTGGATAAATTACAGCAAATAGAAGATAGGGGTATAGGAGAAGATATTTTGTTTAATTTGTTAGAAATAAATGTTTTTCTTTATAATGTTTGTGATCATCATTGTTTATATTGCAGTAAATATTCACAGCAAAATTTGTGCTGTCGCGTAGCAGAAACAGAGACGTCTCAAGTTCTTGATATCTCTGCTTTGAAGTCTATTATAGCACAAATTCGATATGGAGTGGTAGGTCGGTTGAATTTATTTGGTGGAAATATTTGGAAGTATCCTAATTATAATGATATTCCTTTTTTATTATCAGGTTTTAAAGGTCAAATTCATATTTGGAGTCATTATGCTGATTTTGTGGGTAATAAAATCTTAGATTCAGATTTTTTTTATGATGTGATTGTTCCTTTTCCCATGGAAGAAGAATTACTGCGAAATTGTATCTTTTTATTAGGAGATTTACAAATAAAGATTCATTTTTATGTTACGCAAATAGATGAATATGCTAAGGCGGAGGAGATTGTACATAAATATGCTATTAATGACTATTCAATACATTCGACCTATGTAGGATGTAATTTGGATTATTTTGAAAAATATGTTTATATGGATAAAGGGGATATCCTGCAATCTCAATACTCAATGAGCCAAATTTTTGCTCATCAAAAAATGAATTCACATTTTTTCGGTTCGTTATCAATCTCTGTTAATGGAGACGTATATGCTAATTTGAATAGTTTAGTTTTGGGAAATATCTATAAAGATAGTTTGATTGATATTGTTAACAAAGAAATGCTTGATAATACAGCATGGCGGAAAATACGAAATGATTATCCTTGTTGTGACTGCATTTACCAATGGCTGTGTCCTTCGCCCTCTAATTATGAATTGGCTATTGGAAAACCGAACCTCTGTCATGTGAAACCATAAATGATAATAGCTTATGAATCGTACTTTCTGTTTTGTTCCGGTTCGCAAAGGGAGTAGAGGTATTCCCGGTAAGAACCTGCGTCTGCTGGGGGATAAACCTCTGGTATGTTGGATTATCGATACCATCCTTGCTTCCGGCATAGCGGACGAGGTATGTGTAGCGACCAATTGTGATGAAATGGAGAGTCTGATACGAGGCCGTTACAAAGGAGTTGTACAGATATTCAGGCGCAGTGAGTGGAGTGCAAGGGATGAGGCTTCCAGCCTGGAAGTTGTACAGGAATATCTTAATTATCGTAAGCCGGACCGGAATGATGATTTTATTTTGTTACAGGCTACTTCTCCTTTTACGACTGCACGAGAACTAAGGGGGCTTGTAGAAGAGATGAAAAGGGGGGAAGCGGATTCCTATGTTGCCTGTTGCCGTTTGAAGAAGTTTCATTGGAGTGATGAGGGGAGACCTTTGGACTATTCATTCGAAACCAAACCTCGCCGGCAGGAGTACAAAGGTTTTCTGATAGAGTCGGGAGCTTTCTATGCTTCTACGGTGGGGAGCATACTGGATTCCGGACAGCTTCTTTCGGGAGTTGTGAAGGTGGTGGAGGTCGGTCCTGCAGGGATGATAGATATTGATGAAGAAGCGGATTGGGGGCTGGCTGAACATTATATTGAAACCGGGCTTAAATAAAAAAAGATATGGATAGACGGGACTATTATGTGGAGTATTATGAAGTACTGGATAGGGTGCTGTCTGACTACGTGAACCATTTGAGGGAGGAGAAAGAGTATTGGCTGAAAATAGGGGGGCATGATGTGGGCGTGCCTTTGATCAATTTACTATTCTGGCAGTTCACTTGGCATAGAGAGGAGTACGACCGGTTACGTAAAGAAGGAAAGAGCTGTGGGGAAGCATTGGGTAGCGTAAAGGAGATACTGGCCGATAAGCAGGTGGAAGAGTGGGAGCGACAAGAAGAGGAATACAAAATCTACGACCATGAATGGTATGAGGCACTGGCACCTTATGGCGGGCAGTTGGTGATCTATATTTATAATGCCCGTCAATTGGCTTATCTGACTCCGTTGATTGAACGTCTGGAAGAACCGGTGTTGCTCTTGTCGGAATATGAGATTCCGGATGAAACGGAGTTGCCGGACTTTGTAACGGCCATTACTCTTGAATTTACCAAAACAGTTCCATTGGTTAATCCATTCCTGAAAGAGTGGTTTCCCTTGATTTTTCAATATGCGAATACATTTGATATATTGATGAGGATCTTGCAACCTAAAGGATTGATTTTTCTGGAAGGTTGCCATTACCAACAGTTATTGCTTGCCACCATAGGGCGTGATTATGGAATACCGACCTTGTGTATCCAGCAGGGATGGCCGTCATTGATGCACACAGCTTTCAGGAGGATGCCTTACCGGTACTATCTGATGTGGGGGGAAGGTTTCCGGACTTTGTGGGAGAAGCATAATCCGTTGCCGGACTTTGTCCCGACGGGTTATATGTATCAGGTGGAACCACGTAATGAGACGAAAAAGGAGTGTGTTACTTTTTTCTTGCAGGGACCTTTTTTTCTGAGTGACAAAAGGTATCTTCAAGAGATGATCCGTCTGATAGGGACGGTTGCCGCGGAATTTCCCGCCCGGCGGTTTCTGGTGCGTGAACATCCTGAGTTCAGGATAGGTGAGGAGGTACGCATGGAATGGGAGCAGATTCCCAATATAGAAATGGTAACGGATGGAAAGCTGGCAGAGGTATTTGCCCGCACACGGGTAGGGGTGGCACACTATTCTTCTTCTTTGATGGAGGGGGTAGCACACGGTGCTGTCCCGTTGGTGTACGATCCGACTGAGGGATCGCGGTATTCTCCGGATGTGGAAGCCGAGGGGCTGGGGATGATAGCGAAAACGAAAGAGGAGTTGACCGGCGGTTTGTCCCGGATATTGGGGAATTGTGAAGATTTTAAACAGAGGATAGAGAAGGAACAACCTCTGTGGTTTCAGGCAACAGGAGAAGAAACTCTCCGGAATATGGTAGGGTTTATTAAAGAAAAAATGCCTCCTGTTACGTTGAAGGAGATTTATGTGGTTGATGCGGATACGTTGACACGCGAACGGCCCGTCGGGGTGTCGGGGGTATTGCGCTGTAAGAATTGTGAGGATTTTTTGGAGATGTGCATTGATTCGTGTATCGATGGATTGGATGAGTTGATAGCTGTCTATCATGATTGTACGGATCGTACGCCGGAGATTCTCAGGCAGAAGGCAGCACAATATCCGGATAAAATCAGGGTCTTTGAGTATCGGCCGTCTGTATATCCGATCGATCTGGATGAGGAGGAGTTGGAGAAGGCAAAGCTGTTGCCGCCCGACTCTATCCATACGTTGGCAGGCTATTGCAACTATGCATTGTCGAAAGCAAGCTATCGGTACGCAGTGAAGATCGATGCCGATCAGGTTTATTTTACGGATCGGCTGAAACATATCTGTGATGCTTACCGTTCTGATAAAAAAGTGCGGTTCAACGTGGCGGAATGTATCTCTTACAACCTGTATCGGGCTTATGTGGACTCTTTCAACCGTATAGAGATGCGACCGTTCAGGTGGCTGGAACGAATTGCGTTGTGGACACATGCGTTGTATGCTTCTTATCTGGAGAAGATGATCATCCGGTATAAAGTGCCTGTCTCGATGTCGGGCATTAACTTGTTCCGGAAAGACCGGGAGTGGATGGTAGGGTTGGGGCAGGAACATCCGGAGCCTGATAGCAAAGAGATACTCCCTCCGTTTAATGGCGTGCGTGATACTTTCTTTTTTGAGGTGTCTGAGGACCGGATATTCAGGTATGTGACGGAAACGAAGCCGGATGGCCGTCATCGGGGGGTGGAGGTGATGCGTTGTCCGAATGAAATATTGGATGTCGGCTTTTGTAGGTTCCATTTGCGTGCTCTGATGAAGGAGCATGAAGAGGGCTATCGGCAGTCTTACCGGAAACATCCGGAGAGGTTTATACCTTTAGGGACCTTTGTGAAGCTGTCGTATAGAAATTTACAACAGAGATATAAACCTTTTGTTGCCGTACGTTGGGCGGAACCGGTATTCGCTTATTTCTTCATGACGGGTAAAGGGAGGATTCCGTGGAAAAAGTTGAAAGAGATAGAATGAATAGTGGCAGATAAATGTGTTTCGCAGCTTGATAAAAGATAGATGGTAGATGGATATATTGATTCTTTTTTATAATACGATGTGGGGATTTCCACTCGAGTTCCGAAAGGAAGATTTACCTGGGGGCTGTGTGATAACGACTGATCGAAACCTCATTGCAAAGGCGGATGCTGTGGTTTTCCATTTGCCCGATTTGCCTTCGGTGATGGAGGATGAAATCGATAAGCGGGAAGGACAGCTTTGGGTGGGATGGAGTCTGGAATGTGAAGAGAATTATAGTTGGACGAAGGATCCCGAGTTCAGAGAGAGTTTTGACTTATGGATGGGGTATCATCAGGAGGATGATATTGTGTATCCTTATTATGGACCGGATTATGGGAAGATGCTGGTTACGGCACGGAGGGAAAAGCCTTATAAGAAGAAGGCATGTATGTTTATTTCGAGTGATATGAACCGGAGTCACCGACAAGAGTATCTTAAGGAATTGATGCAGTATACCGACATCGATTCGTATGGGAAACTATACCGTAATTGTGAATTACCTGTTGAGGATCGGGGACGGGATACACTTCTTAGTGTGATCGGAGATTATCAGTTTGTGATAAGTTTTGAGAATGCGATAGGGAAGGATTATGTGACAGAAAAGTTTTTCAATCCTTTGTTGGCCGGTACTGTTCCGGTCTATCTGGGAGCTCCCAATATTCGGGAATTTGCTCCGGGAGAAAATTGTTTTCTGGATATTTGTACTTTCGATTCTCCCGAGGGAGTAGCCGCTTTTATGAATCAATGCTATGATGACGAGGCATTGTATGAACGTTTTTATGCATGGAGGAAACGGCCTTTATTATTGTCGTTTACAAAAAAGTTAGAGCAAGTCCGGAGCAATCCGTTAATCAGGCTTTGCCAAAAAATACACGAACTAAAATTGGGAGGGATATGAAAGAGGTAAAAAGACCGGTAGTTTCGGTGGTGGTTCCGGTCTATAATACGGAACCTTTTCTGGCGGAATGTCTGCACTCTTTAGAGAAGCAGACTTTAACGGATATTGAGATCATTTTGGTGAACGACGGATCGACGGATAATTCCGGGAGGTTGCTGCGGGAGTATGCGGGTAAGGATGCTCGTTTCGTTTATGTGGAACAGGAGAATCAAGGGCTCTCTGCTGCACGAAATACCGGAATGGAACATGCTTCCGGGCATTATCTGGCATTTCTGGACAGTGATGACTGGCTGGCAGAGAATGCTTTGCAGGTGTTATGTGCTATTGCAGCGAAGACCCGGTCAGACATTGTCTCAGGAAATACATTGGCAGTACATCCGGATGGGCAGGTGCGAAGTTGGGAAAGAAGGAGCAGGGAGTTGTTTGCGACGGGAACCGTGGTGTCTGGAAGTACGTATTTCTCAAGAGTGATGGATTGCAGATGTTATGTCCCTATGGTGTACAACTATTTATATCGGAGAGATTTTATTGAGCAAAACGGTTTTCGCTTTGAGCCGGGGCTGATTCATGAGGATGAATTATGGACTCCGCAGGTGCTGACAACCGCTCAGAAAATGACGGTTGCCGATATTGATTTTTATTATTACCGGCAACGGGAAGGATCGATTATGACAGCGACAGCAGCGGGTAGGCGGATTGCTTCCATTCAATTGATTATTGAGAAGTTACTGGAATATAGCCGTAAACATTTGTTTGAGAAAAAACATAGAGAGGTAAAAGAAGCGCTTTATGTGAGGCTGTTGCAAATATATTCTACTGCCTGTACATTACATCCGGACGGAACTTATACAACTTTGTACGATAGGGCGGGAGAAATGCTTCGTGTTTGTGAGGAACTCAGTCGGCAAGAGTCTCTTGGAAGATGGTATAGTGAGGAGATACTGAACAGGATGAAACTGTACTATGACCGGCTCCAGACGATGGAAGGATAAGGGGCTATGGCAGGGAACTGAATCACTTTATTGTATGTATGTTGGACATCGAAAATCGTAGTATATCATGAAAGATATTGCAATGCTAAACAAAGCACCATTAGACTTCTTCGGATGTAATTTTTGTCTTGTAGAGAAGCATCGTATGGCTTTTGTCCTTATTTCGAAATGTGGACTCACTTTTTTGGAGAACATAGCTATCTATGCGTCTATAGGTATGATTCCTGATAGGAAAGATCAGACTCATTTTTATATCGCCCGGGTAAAACCCGAACGTTTTTTGGTACCGGTTTCTGAGATGTCCGGTTATGAAAGGGAGCATAAATCGTATTTGAAGGTAGCGGTTTGGAGGGATCCGGTGGAAAGACTGATTTCTGCTTATAAATATTTTATACTTGAACGTACTTTTAACCGTTATATGTATATGTGTAATCTTTATCAGGATCATTCTTTTGAACGCTTTCTTTCGTTTGTTGAGTTTGAATTGGGGAAGACAAATCCGTTGTGGCAGGATGAACATATACGCAGGCAATCTGATTTTTATACTTCTGCAGAGGTGGATTGTATTGTACCGCTCAGTAAATTAAACTGTTTCTTAGAAGAGAAAGGAGTTGATATACCTGAGGAGAGGTCGAATGCGACATCCGTTCAGTTTGAGCTGAGAGATGAGAAACAGATAGCACGGATAAAAGAACTTTATCGCCTCGACTATGAAATACCTGTCAGTTATTAAAAAAGAAATGTTATGGATGCACAGATAGAAAAGATAGCAAAATCACTTTATTTCTCCTACAGACAAACTGACATAGGGCTGTTTTATGGAAAGATGGGATCTTGTCTTTTCTTTTTTCATTATTCTCATGTTGCCGAATCGCGAATTTTTGGAGAATTTGCCGAAGAGTTGCTGGATGAAGTGATGGAGTATGTTCGCTTGGGTATGCCGGTCGGTCTGTCTTTCGGATGGGCTGGCATAGGTTGGGGGATAGAATATCTTGTCCGGTACGGATTTGTGGAAGATGCCGGCAATGAAGAACGGAATAAGATTGATAAGAAAGTGATGGAATATGATGTCAGGCGTTTGGATGACTACTCTTTAGCTACGGGACTGGAGGGCATTGCGTGGTATGTCCTGCTTCGATTGTCTTCGGGGGATAAAAGTGTACGGATCAGAGAAGAAACCTATTTGTTTGATTTGAGCAATGCTTGCGAAAGAGTTTTAAAGAAAAGGCAGTATAAGGGCATGCTTTTGCTGCTGAATTTTCTGAACGGGAAACAGATAAATTATCCTTTCAGGGAATTTTTTTCACAAATTCCGGGAGAAGCGCATTATATTCCGGATATGTGATGTATTTTTGCTACGTAGACTAATATTATGAATAAATGAAGCTAAGTTCTTTTCCTCATTACCTCCAGTTGGACGCTATGGATTGCGGCCCTTCCTGCCTTCGCATGATTGCGAAGTATTATGGTAAGAGCTATTCCCTGCAGACCCTCCGTGCACGTTCTTTTATTACCCGTGAAGGAGTTTCCATGTTGGGCATCAGTGATGCGGCGGAATCCATCGGTTTCCGTACTTCGGGGGTCCGTATCTCTTTGGAGCAACTGAAAGAGGACGTACCGTTGCCTTGCATCCTGCATTGGAACCAGAACCACTTTGTGGTCTGTTATGATATAAAGAAGAAGCGCAGTGGCTACCGTTTCTATATCGCTGATCCGGCACGTCAGTTGATTTCGTACAGTGAGGAAGAATTTAAAAAGTGTTGGTTGTCTACCAAGGTGAACGGAGAGGAGAAAGGGGCTGCACTTGCTCTTGAACCAGGCCCGGAATTCCAAGGGCAGGGAGACGAGGAAGAGTCCGGCAGTCGCAGCCTTCGTTTTTTTCTTAAGTATTTGTCGCCTTACCGTAAACAGTTGATACAGCTCGTTTTGGGAATGCTGACAGCGAGCTTGCTGCAACTTATCTTCCCATTTCTGACACAGTCGTTGGTGGATGTGGGTATCCGTGACGGTAACCTGAACTTTATCACTCTGATCCTGATTGCACAGCTGGTAATCTCCGTTTCGCAACTTTCGGTCGAGTTTATCCGTAGCTGGATCATGCTTCACATGAACACACGTATCAACATCTCGCTGATCTCTGACTTCCTGGCAAAGTTGATGAAACTACCGCTCCATTATTTCGATACGAAGATGATCGGTGACATTATGCAGCGTATCGGTGACCACGGACGTATCGAAAGCTTTCTGACAGGCTCATCCATCAGTACGCTTTTCTCTTTCGTAAACTTCTTTATTTTTGCTTTTGTGCTGGCTTATTATAATCTGGGTATTCTTGCCATCTTTCTGGTAGGCAATTCACTCTATATCTGCTGGATTCTTGTGTTCATGAAGTACCGGCGCGAACTGGATATCCGGCGTTTTGCCCAGGCGGCGGGCGAACAGAGCAGTTTGATTCAGCTGGTGACTGCCATGCAGGAAATCAAGCTGAACAACTGCGAGAAGCAAAAGCGCTGGCAGTGGGAGCGCATTCAGGTGAAGCTTTTCAAGATCAGCGTGAAGGGACTGGCATTGGGGCAGGTTCAGCAAGTGGGCTCTGTCTTTTTTAATCAGACAACGAATATCGTAATTTCCTTTATTGCTGCTAAATCGGTTGTGGAGGGAAATATGACGTTGGGTATGATGATGTCACTGACGTATATTATCGGTCAGTTAAGCGGTCCGATCGGTTCTTTTATCGGTTTTGCACAGCAATTGCAGGATGCGAAGATCAGTCTGGAGCGCCTGAACGAGATTCATGGGCAGAAGGATGAAGAGCAGGATATTGCCTCTAAGCTGACGGTTCTTCCGGAACGGCGTGATATACGAATCGAGAATCTCTCGTTCAGTTATGACGGTGCGGATCGTGACTATGTGCTGAATGATGTGAACCTGAACATACCCGAACACAAGGTGACGGCGATTGTGGGTGCGAGCGGTAGCGGCAAGACTACGCTGATCAAGCTGATGCTTGGCTTTTATACTCCGAATAAGGGGGATATCAAGATAGGTGAGACCCCTCTGGATGTGGTAAATCCGCACCTCTGGCGTGCGAAGAGCGGTTCGGTGATGCAGGATGGCTTTATCTTCTCTGACACGATTGCAAATAATATTGCCGTGGGGGAGGAACAGGTGGATGTGGAGCGCCTTCGCCATGCGGTGACAGTGGCCAACATTCGTGACTTCATCGATTCTCTTCCTTTGGGGTATAATACGAAGATCGGCATGGAGGGAAACGGCATCAGCCAGGGACAGCGTCAACGCCTGCTGATAGCCCGCGCTGTTTATAAAAATCCTGAGTTCCTGTTTTTCGATGAGGCGACGAATGCATTGGATGCCAACAATGAACGCGAGATTATGGAGCATCTGCACACGTTCTATCGTGGTAAGACGGTTGTGGTAGTGGCGCACCGTTTGAGTACGGTTCGTGATGCGGATAAGATCGTGGTGCTGGATAGGGGTGCTGTAGCCGAAGAGGGAACCCACCGGGAACTGACGGAAAAGAAAGGATTGTATTATCAGTTGGTGAAGAATCAGTTGGAATTAGGAAGTTAGATATGGAAAAGGAGCACACATATAAAGAGATCGAGCTTCGTAGCGAAGAGGTGCAGGAAGTGATGAATCGTGTTCCGGCATGGATTCTTCGCAGTGGCATTACGGTGCTGTTTGTCATAGTGGTGGCATTGGTTGCCGGAAGCTATTGGTTTAAATATCCGGATGTGATTGCTGCGGAGGTGACGGTAAGCACACAAGATCCTCCGGCTTACGTAGTGGCCCGAGCAGCCGGAAGACTGGAGAATCTGTATGTACAAAACGGTCAGGAGGTGGAACCCGACACGAATCTGGGGACAATAGAGAATACAGCTTGTGCGTCGGATGTATTCTCCTTGCAAGAGCGGATGCGGAAGTGGAAACAGGAAGGATATACGCCTGAGTCGGGTAAAGGGCTTTTTCTACATTCGGAAACAGATCGCTGGCGGCTGGGAGAGATACAGTCGGCCTATGCGGCGTTTGTGAGTACTCTCTCCGAAATGGTGCGTATGAATGAATTGGGGTATTATGCAAAGAAGTTACAGTCGCAGAGGGAACTTTTGGAGACTCAGAAGAAATATTATGGTCAGGTTCGGAGCCAGTATTTTCTGATAGAGAAAGAGTATGCCCTGGCTCATGCTTCGTATACGCGAGATTCAATTCTCTATCATCGCCAGGCGATGATTATTACGGAGTTTGAACAGTCTGGGAGTCGCTACCTGCAAAGTCTTCAGTCAAGGGAGTCGGCCCGCATGCAGTTAACTCAGGTGGATATGCAGATAGAACAATCGGAAGAGACATTGCTCGATCTGGAGAAACAGGCGTTTGAGGAGAAGCAGACACAGGCCGTGAATCTGAGAAATGCTACGGATCAGTTGCAGAGTCAGCTCACCGCCTGGGAGCAGCGTTATCTGCTTCGAAGTCCGGTTGGGGGAAAGGTTACTTTCCTGAATGTATGGAGTGTGAATCAGTACGTGGAATCGGGGGCTACAGTGTTTGTGGTTGCTCCCGAAGAAGAATCTTTGCCTGTGGGGACGGCGTTGCTGCCTTTGCAGGGGTCGGGTAAAGTGAAAGCCGGACAGCGGGTAAATCTGCGTTTGAACAACTATCCGGATCAGGAGTTCGGCTATGTAAAGGGGAAGGTGAAAAGTGTATCGCCCCTGCCGACGGCGGAAGGCATGTATGTGGTCGATATTGCCTTACCGGACGGACTGACAACCAATTATGGGAAGACCTTGCCGTTGACTCGTGAGATGAAGGGAAGTGCGGAAATTATCACGGATGATCTTCGCCTGCTGGAAAGATTGATTATGCCGTTACGAAAAATTTTCATGGAACAAAAATAGGTCAAAGTAGCTTTAGGACCATATATAATAAGGTGTATCCCCCGAACTTTGTAGAAAATGCCTCGGAAATTTCTATTTATCCAAAACCTTTTAGTTTCGTTGGTGTTATTTAAATAGTTTCAATAATAAATAGGAAGATTTGTAATAACCACTTTAACTATTAAGGTATATGAAAAAGATTCTAATGCTGCTGGCCTTAGCCGGCGTTACATCTGTTGCTTCTGCGCAGCAGACTACGATTACGGGATACGAAGTTATCCAGGTACAAGACAAATATCAAGTGATCACTAACCCTTTCTGGGATAATTGGTTTTTCTCTATCGGCGGAGGTGCTGAAGCACTGTTTGGCGATAATGACCATGTCGGGAAATTCAGGGACCGTATCAGTCCGACATTGAATGTGGCTGTCGGTAAATGGTTTACTCCGGGATTGGGGTTGCGATTGCAGTACAGTGGCTTACAGGGACGTGGCTTTGCCGGTTCGGAAACAGCTGATTTTGTGAAGAGTGGTAAACTGGCTAATGGGTATTATAAACAGAAATTCAACTATATGAATCTTCACGGGGACGTGATGTTCAACTTGAATGCACTGTTTGGCGGATACAACTCTCACCGTGTATATGAAATTATCCCTTATTTGGGAGCCGGTTTTACTCATTCATATTCGAAACCTCATCGTGAGGCGTTTGCTATGAACGCAGGTATTATCAACCGTTTCCGCGTTTCGAGTGCGGTAGATATCAATATCGAAATCGGTGGTATGCTGGCCGAAGATAAGTTTGACGGAGAAATTGGCGGAAAACATGGATATGACGGTGTTGCCAGCCTGACTGCCGGTTTGACTTATCGTTTCCCGGCTCGCGGATTTGCCCGTCCGATGCCACAGATTATTTCTGAAATCGAACTGGCTAATATGCGTCGTCAAATGAATGACATGGCTGCTGCTAACCAGTCACTGCAACAGCAGTTGGTTGACGCACAGAATCAGCCGGTGGCAGAAGTTGCCGAACAGGTAGTCGTTACGGATGCTAACATTGCTCCGCGTACCGTATTCTTCACAATCGGATCTTCTGAACTGTCACCACGTGAAGAGATGAACTTGTCTTATCTTGCTGCCAAGATGAAAGAATTCCCGGATACACAATATACCGTATACGGATATGCTGACTCAGCAACCGGTACTCCTGCATTCAATAAGGAGTTGAGCCAGAAACGTGCTCAGGCTGTTGTCAATGCATTGGTTAAGAAATACGGAGTAGATTCCAGCCGCTTGAAGGTTGATGCCGGTGGTGGTGTGGATAAATTCGGTAAACCTATTTACCTAAACCGAGTTGTATTAGTAGAGTCTGTTAAATAAGTTCGGACTTGACTTTCTTTAAAAGAAATCGCCCTGTTATCGATCCGGTAACAGGGCGTTCTTTTTTTATAGATAAGTATCTGGGCTTACTTATGTATCTAACTTCTATTTGTTGAATCGCTTCACTTGTTCGTTGATCAGTTCGGCATCATCGAAGTAGTTTATCTTCATGGCTTTACGAACATCCGACAAGGTATCGGCAGCGGCAGCTCTTGCTACTTCACAGCCTTTTCTCAGCATTTCATAGATGGCGGGAATATCTTTTTCGAATTCTTTCCGACGGTTGCGGATAGGCTCCAACTCTTCTTGCATAATGGAGTTGAGGAAACGTTTTACCTTTACATCACCCAAACCGCCGCGCTGATAGTGGGCTTTCAACTCGTTCAGATTCGGATAGTCGGGCAGGTAACGTTCGAAGTGTTCGGGACGGCAGAATGCATCCAAGTATGTAAATACGGTGTTACCCTCGATTTTACCCGGATCTTGCACGCGCAGATGATCGGGGTCGGTGAACATGCTCATCACTTTCTTTTGGATTTCATCAGCTTCTTCGGCCAGATAAATACAGTTGCCTAACGATTTACTCATCTTGGCTTTTCCATCGGTACCGGGCAAGCGCAGGCAGGCTGCATTATCCGGTAAAAGGATCTCCGGTTCTACCAGGGTTTCTCCATAGATATAATTGAAACGGCGGACAATCTCTCTGGCTTGCTCAATCATGGGCTCCTGGTCTTCACCAACCGGTACGGTTGTGGCACGGAAGGCAGTGATGTCGGCAGCCTGACTGATGGGGTAAGTGAAGAAACCTACCGGAATACTGGTTTCAAAGTTACGCATCTGGATTTCTGTTTTCACAGTGGGATTACGTTGCAGGCGCGATACGGTGACGAGATCCATATAATAGAAAGTCAGTTCGCACAGTTCCGGAATCTGGGACTGGATGAAGATGGTTGATTTTTCCGGGTCGAGTCCGCAAGCCAGATAATCGAGAGCTACTTCAATTACGTTCTGACGTACTTTTTCGGGGTTGTCGATATTATCGGTCAGTGCCTGTGCATCGGCAATGAAGATGAAAGTTTTGTCAAACGAGCCGGAGTTTTGCAGTTCGACTCTCCGTTTCAGCGAGCCTACGTAGTGTCCGATGTGGAGCTTTCCGGTAGGACGGTCGCCTGTTAATATGATTTTTTCTTTTCCCATTACTTTTGTTTTTAATCGAAGGGCAAAGATAGTCAGAATCGGCAGAAGTAACAAATAAAACGAATATTCTTACCAGATTCCTTTGTAATTATAGAAATAAGTCGTTACTTTGCACAAACTTTGAAACAACAATGAATCAACAGGAAATCAGAAGTAAGTATTATCTCCATTCGAGTGTATTTCACCCGGAATCGGTCTACTTCTTCTCTTTTCTCCAAAAACGATATTTAGTTCTTTGGTAATGCGTTAGTCCTTTATTGAGGGCAACGCATTTTTTTTATGCGGACACTTAGAAATAACAACTTATAATGACAATAAAAGAAATGGAAAAGGAAATGAAAAAAGTTCTTGTTTTGGGTTCAGGCGCACTCAAAATCGGACAAGCCGGAGAGTTTGATTATTCCGGTTCACAGGCATTGAAGGCCTTGAAAGAAGAAGGTATCAATTCGGTATTGGTTAACCCGAATATCGCAACCATTCAGACTTCCGAGGGAATTGCTGATAAGGTGTATTTCCTGCCCGTGACTACTTATTTCGTAGAAGAGATTATTAAGAAAGAACGCCCCGACGGTATTCTGCTCGCATTCGGCGGACAGACTGCCCTGAATTGTGGTGCGGAACTTTATACAAAGGGGATTCTGGATAAATATGGCGTGAAAGTATTAGGTACTTCGGTTGAGGCTATTATGTATACGGAAGACCGTGACTTGTTTGTGAAGAAACTCGATGAAATCGAGATGAAAACTCCGATCAGCCAGGCGGTGGAGAGCATGGAAGATGCTATCGCTGCTGCGCGACGCATTGGCTATCCGGTGATGGTTCGTTCGGCTTATGCATTGGGAGGACTCGGCAGCGGTATTTGTGCCAATGAAGAAGAGTTCCTGAAACTGGCCGAAAGTTCGTTTGCTTTCTCTAAACAGATTTTGGTAGAAGAGTCGCTGAAGGGCTGGAAAGAGATTGAGTTTGAGGTGATCCGCGATGCGAACGATCACTGCTTTACAGTGGCAAGCATGGAGAATTTTGATCCGCTGGGCATTCATACCGGTGAATCGATCGTAGTAGCTCCGACTTGTTCATTGGACGACAAAGAGTTGAAAATGTTGCAGGAACTGTCAACCAAATGTATCCGTCACTTGGGTATTGTCGGTGAGTGTAACATTCAGTATGCGTTCAATTCGGATACGGATGATTATCGTGTGATCGAGGTGAATGCACGTTTGAGCCGTTCGTCGGCATTGGCTTCGAAGGCTACCGGTTATCCGTTGGCATTTGTGGCTGCAAAAGTGGCATTGGGTTACACACTCGACCAGATCGGTGAGATGGGAACTCCGAATTCCGCTTATGTGGCTCCACAGCTTGATTATTATATTTGCAAGATTCCTCGTTGGGACCTGACCAAGTTTGCCGGTGTATCCCGTGAGATCGGATCGAGCATGAAGTCGGTAGGTGAGATTATGTCAATCGGACGTTCGTTTGAAGAGATTATCCAGAAAGGGCTTCGTATGATCGGACAAGGCATGCATGGGTTTGTCGGTAACGATGACGTACACTTTGAGGATCTGGATAAGGAACTTTCTCACCCGACAGATCTGCGTATCTTCGCATTGGCTCAGGCTATGGAGGAAGGTTATACCATAGAGCGTATTCACGAACTGACAAAGATCGATCCGTGGTTCTTGGGTAAACTTAAAAATATTGTTGACTATAAGGCTAAGCTGTCTGCCTATGATAAAGTAGAGGATATCCCGGCCGATGTGTTGCGTGAGGCTAAAGTTCTGGGCTTCTCCGACTTCCAGATTGCACGATTTGTGCTGAATCCGGTGGGAAATATGGAGAAAGAGAATCTGATGGTACGTGCACGCCGTAAAGAACTGGGTATTCTTCCGGCAGTGAAACGCATTAATACAATCGCTTCCGAACATCCTGAATTGACAAACTATCTGTATATGACTTATGCGGTTCAGGGCTATGATGTGAACTATTATAAGAATGAAAAATCAGTAGTTGTTCTGGGTTCAGGCGCTTATCGCATAGGTAGTTCGGTTGAGTTCGACTGGTGTTCGGTAAATGCTGTGCAGACTGCCCGTAAGCTGGGATATAAATCGATTATGATTAATTATAACCCCGAAACGGTGTCTACTGACTATGATATGTGTGACCGTCTGTACTTTGATGAACTTTCGTTCGAACGTGTACTCGATGTCATTGACCTGGAGCAACCTCGCGGTGTGATTGTATCTGTAGGTGGACAAATTCCGAATAACCTGGCTATGAAACTCTATCGTCAGTCTGTTCCGGTATTGGGTACTTCTCCTATTTCTATCGACCGCGCCGAGAATCGTAATAAGTTCTCTGCAATGCTCGATCAACTGGGGATAGACCAACCGGCATGGCAGGAGCTGACCAGTCTGGAAGATGTGAAGGGATTTGTGGAGAAAGTAGGTTATCCGGTACTGGTTCGCCCGTCTTATGTGTTGTCGGGTGCTGCAATGAACGTTTGCTATGACGACGAAGAATTGGAGAACTTCTTGAAGATGGCTGCTGAGGTATCCAAAGAGTATCCGGTGGTTGTTTCTCAATTCCTTGAGAATACCAAGGAAATCGAGTTTGATGCAGTAGCTCAGAACGGAGAAGTAGTAGAATATGCCATCTCTGAACATATTGAATTTGCCGGTGTACACTCCGGTGATGCTACTTTGGTATTCCCTGCACAGAAAATCTATTTTGCAACAGCACGCCGTATTAAGAAAATCAGTCGTCAGATTGCAAAAGAGCTCAATATTTCGGGTCCGTTCAATATTCAGTTCCTGGCTCGTAATAACGAAGTCAAAGTGATTGAATGTAACTTGCGTGCTTCACGCAGTTTCCCGTTTGTTTCGAAGGTGTTGAAACGCAACTTTATCGAAACAGCTACCCGCATTATGCTTGATGCCCCATACAGTCGTCCTGATAAGTCCGCATTTGACATTGATTGGATCGGAGTAAAAGCGTCTCAGTTCTCCTTCTCGCGTCTGCATAAGGCCGATCCGGTTCTGGGCGTAGATATGTCGTCTACCGGTGAAGTGGGTTGTATCGGTGATGATTTTTCGGAAGCATTGCTGAATGCGATGATCGCTACCGGCTTTAAGATTCCAGGAAAGGGAGTTATGTTCTCTTCAGGTGCAATGAAGTCGAAAGTCGATTTGTTGGAGGCAAGCCGCATGTTGTTCAACCAAGGGTATAAGATTTATGCAACAGCCGGTACTGCTGCTTTCCTGAATGCACATGGGGTAGATACTACTCCGGTTTACTGGCCGGATGAGAAACCGGGAGCTGAAAATAATGTGATGAAGATGATTGCCGATCATAAATTTGATTTGATCGTAAATATTCCGAAGAATCATTCGAAGCGTGAATTAACAAATGGTTACCGTATCCGTCGCGGTGCGATAGATCACAATATTCCGTTGATCACTAATGCTCGTCTGGCAAGTGCGTTTATCGAGGCATTCTGCGATCTGAAACTGGAAGATATTCAGATAAAGAGCTGGCAGGAATATAAATAATTCTGTTTGCAACAATTAAATAATAGGAGAGAGGGGAGAAACCGATAAACGGTTTTTCCCCTTTTTTATGATTATATACGATCATTTTCCCGTCTTTTTTTCTGCCTGTCTTATAATTAACTTATATTTGTAATCTACTTAATATTTGGTATCAGAAGAATGTTCGTCCTTTTTTTATTTACATAATTCAGATTTTAATATGTTTGGAAAAAAGAAGAATGAAGATTATTCTGTAAAGACTGTGAAAGTCGGTGTTGATAAACTGACTACAATAGCATTGGGAACAATGGTGAAAGGAACAATCACGGTAGAAGGGGATTTACGTTTAGATGGAATAATAGAGGGAAATGTTTCCTGTAGAGGGAAAGTGGTGATTGGTCCTCAAGGAAGGATCAAAGGAAATGTGACGTGCACCGGTGCTGTGTTACACGGGATGTTACAGGGAGATATTCAGGTGGCAGAAGATTTGATAATGAAATCGGGATGTACAATGAATGGTGATGTTTATACATGTAAACTTGAAATAGAATCGAAAGCCAGGTTTAATGGTACTTGTAATACTACTGAGAAAGATACACTTGTGACAAGTCAGGTTGTGAAGCCTGAGACTGTGGATACTGAGAAATGATTGAAGCGGTGTCTTGAGAAGAGCCGGTTCGGTCTATTCCAATTGTGGTTAAAAGTTTTTCGAAGGCTGCAAAGTTATCTAAAAAAAAGAGATAATCATGCAGTTGGTTTGTTATGGCACTACGCTTTTTGCGATTTGTTGAAATATCAGTCCGATATATGAAATGATAAGCAAAAGCATGCGATAATTTAATTTGTAATCTAAACAGACTTAAAATGAAAAAAGAACTTTTGACTCGATTTATGGAGAAGCGAATAGTCGAACTGAAAAAAGAACAACGCAATGGTACTGCCCATGTATATCAGAGTACTTTGAATCGACTGAAAAATTTTATGAATGGACGTGAAATCACCTTTAGCCAACTGACTCCGGAATGGCTGGCTTTGTTTGAGCAGAAACTATTGGCTGACCAGCTTAAGTGGAATACCATTTCTACTTACATGCGTATGTTGAGATCTGTATATAATCAGGCTTTGGAACGGGGCGTGGCAACTTACGTGCCACGTCTTTTCAATAAAGTACATACCGGTATTGATTGCCCGGTGAAAAGAGCTGTTTCGCCGGAAGTTATATGCAGACTGATGACAGACCGAAAACCGTTGCCTGGAAAATTGGCTTTCAGCCGTGATCTGTTTGTGCTTTTGTTCCTGCTTCGAGGGATGCCGTTTGTGGATCTTGCTTTCTTGCGCAGGTGTGATTTGCAGGGAAATGTGATCACGTATCACCGGCGCAAGACCAGTCGTAAACTGACTGTGGTGGTGGGTAAGGAAGCCATGGAAATTATACAGAAATATATGTATGCAATTCCGGACTCACCTTATCTTTTCCCTATTATACAGAATCCCGGTAAAGATGAATATGGACAATATGCCCGAATGTTACGCCTTCAGAACTATCGGTTGACACAAGTGGCAAACATATTGGGAATCAGAGACCGACTCAGTACTTATACCGCCCGTCATACCTGGGCGACAACGGCCCTCCGGCAGAATTATAATTCAAGCTTGATTTGTGATGCTATGGGACATTCTTCGGTTAAAGTAACCGAAACCTATTTTCAACCCTACAGAGACGATGAGGTAAACCGGATGAATAGTTCTCTTATTACATATATTTTATCGAAGAAGAAAAGGGGGACAGATAAAAAAATAAGAAGCTAATAGCTTGATTGCTAATTGAAAAAATATCCGTTACTTCGTAGGTAACGGGAGATGATATCGGCGGCAAATTTAAATATATTTTTTGAATTACGCATAATAAAACAATTATTTTTGCAATAGATATTAAATAGCTGAACATTTTTAGCAGGTTGTCTTTCGGAAAAGGCAACAAAAGATATTTCCATTTTTCAGGTTGAAAGATGGGAAAGGATTTTATTGTCTTTTTTAAGACCGTAAAGATTCATTTTAGTAAAAACAACTCCTTTAAAGACACTTCTTTATCTCGGAATTTGTGTAATCCCGTTACCTACGAAGTAACGGGCAGGCCAAATGGATCAGAAACTAACATTCTGTCTGAATCAACTATTAAGTAGAAACTAAAGTGAATTGTTTATGAGAAAAAAATCTATGTTTTTATGGTCTTTGCTTGCTGCAATGACTATGAGTGCTTGTTCGGAGCACAATGAACTGCCTTCAGGAGAAGTTCCCGGAGGGAACTCGAAGGCTAACTTTATAGTCAAGTTGAACTTTGAAGGAACAAGTATGGAACAGGGCGGTAAGACGAGAGCCGCACAATCTACTGCAGTACCGGAAACTTCGTGGAGTAATATCCGCCAGGTACAGATTTTGCTATATGACGCAAGCAATATCGTGCGGTTTTCCGATGTAGTTACTCCAACAGCTGGGAATACAACCTTTACTTATACAGATGTACCTGCTGGAACTTATACAATGGTAGCCATAGCAAATGCGAAAAGTTCAGCGGATGCTATCAATACCTATTTGGATGGAGGCACGACTCCTGTAGAGTGGGGGATGTGGAACGTACGTCAGAAACAGGTACAGAACATGGTGATGAAGTATAAAACGGGTACATTCCCTGCTTTTTGTTCTGCTGCCTTGGCTGGCAATACAGCCTATACGGAACCGGCCGAAATCTTTATGGGAGCTGTTTCGAATGTGGTTATTTCTTCGGATGCGACTGCAACTCCATCTCCGATTGCTTTGAAGCGTGAAGTTTCTTTGATGCGTGTCCGTCTGAACGTAAAGGATAAAGAAGGAAATACGAATAATGAGAATACTGCCAAAGGAGTTGATTTTACACAAGACGCTTCTATTATGATTTATCGCTTGCCGGACTATCTGAAAGTGATGGCAGGGAATGACGGAGGAGTAAGTGCTACCTCGACTGCTACTAATATATTGTCTATCTCGGATGGTGAAGTCTTTAAAACGGCTGAGCCCGGAGCCGGTTATAATCCAGGAGGAATGATTTTGAACGGAAACTTCACGATGTGGAGAGATGTGGTTGTATTCCCCAATAACGGTGGGCGCGTTAATGATTCTGCAACTACCGGTACGGCTGACAGACAGCGTCAGTATTTTATAGTGGTATCAGGACGTGGTAAAGCCGGACATATTTTGGGAGATGGTACTGCACTTCCTAGTGATGCTACTGTTTATTGGTCCGGAGTGGTTAAAGAGAATTTTGTGCCGAACGTGATTCGTGAAGTAAACCTGACTTTACGTACCGGCGGAAGCACGACTGTGCCTGTAACTCCTACGGAATATGGTGGCCTGACAATTACTGTAGGAGCTCCTACACCTTGGGATAGCAATATTGTAAATTCAGATATTATAATGTAAAAACTTTCTTTTTACTCCCCTCGGAATCATGGTCCGGGAGCAGAGAATAAGCAGAAATGCTTGCTGCTCCCGAGGACCTCGGGGGTGATTAATGAAATAAACTATAGAACATGAGAAAAAACAGACTTCTCATAGTATTATTTACTGGTGTAGCAGTCTTACTTTCGCTTGCGTCGTGTACATATGATTATTTTGAAGATGAAACGAATTATCAGGTTTTTGTACCCGAAGTTCTGAACAAGACTGTCAGTGATTGTCGAGTGCTGGTCTATAACGATGCCGGAACATTGGTCGGTGCACGTTATGCAACCTCTCCATGGGATAAAGATCCGCGCATGGAGGCGGGCTTGTTTAGTTTTAGGTTAACTCCCGGCGAATATAAAGTATACTGTTATACCAATACGGACAGTCTTACGTTTGTGGACGGGCAACATCTGGATGCTTCTGCTTTTATTCTGAAAAGCAGCTCTACCGGACCGAACAGATATGTACAGCCTTCGGATATATTATTCCAGAAGTTCGTACCCGCAATTGTACATCCGGGCATTTTACAGACCGATACCGCAGCACTGGAACGCTATACCGGACGTATAACGGTTCGGTTTAAGAAATTTCCCGGTGATGTATCGCATATAAAGAAGGTACAATTGCTTGCGGAAGGAGCACCTGTGATGCAATACCTCAAAAATGATACTCTGACCGGCCGATTGACTCCCGAGGACAAAATGTTTCATTTCGGAACATTACCCGTACAGGAGAAAGCCGATGTATTAGAGGTAGATCATCGTTTTATTCCTTCTGTGGAGAATGAACCGAGGAGGTTGAATTATACATTTCTCGATGAAAATGGAGCAGTTGTCAACCATCTGCCCGTGGAAGTTACGGAAAGGGAGACAGGACTGCCGTTACGGTTATTGCATGGTAAACGTATAATTATTGAGATCGAATCTTATACCGTTATTAAGATATCGGTTGTAGGATGGAACGAAGATATCGAGAGTGGAGATACGGACATGGAATGATACATATATACATATAAAAGAGAATTAGAATGAAATCAGTTATACGACATATTTTGAGTGTCGCCGTTTTATTTTGCTTAATCAGCGGAGTACAGGCACAAAGTGTCAAAGTGAATATTCCTTTTTGGCTGACCGGTTCGCCTAACGTCGGCTTTGAGTATACATTGACGAGGCAACTCACGGTGAACGGTGAAGTGCTATGGATGCCGTATTTATTCAAGAAACATGAAGAAGTGTTTCGGGCACTCCAGAGCAGTGTTGAATTGCGCTATTATGTGAATCCTCGTAACTTTTATACTAACGACTCATGGGATGGATTTTATATTGGTCCCTATGCTATGTACGGTAATTTTAATATCGGTTTATTAAAGCATAACGATCCGTTGCAGAGCTATCGTCGTAAAGGTTGGGGAGTATCGGGAGGTATCTCGACCGGGTATAAATTTGCTTTCAACTCTCGTTGGGGGCTGGATCTGAATATTGGCCTGGGATATGCGCACCTCCAATACAATAAATATTATTTGGGTGGAGAATATGTGAATTTCCCTTTGGAACGTAAAAAGACGAAGAGGTGGATAGGTCCGACTAAGTTCGGTATAAATCTCACCTATAATATATTCCGATAATGTTACTGATAAAAAGTTGCTGAAATGAGAAAGAAGAAGATACAGATTCTCCTGTCGGCTGCCGCATTCCTTTTTCTGATGGGAGGGACTATGCCTTCCGTTGCGCAGGAGCGGAAGATAGGGCGGGTAGAACGGCGGGCAGACCGTAATTTTATCAGGCAGAAATTTGATAAAGCGATGGCTCAGTATGAAACGGCTATCAGGCGTGAAAAAGATGAGGCCGGTCAGGCTGCGCTTCATCTCAAAACAGCGCGTTTGTATTTCATGGTAAGGGAATATGGTCGCGCCTCGGAGCATTATGATAAAGCAATGAGCTTGCGTCCGGATTTGCTCGGGGTAGATGATGTCTGTGATTATGTGGATGCTCTGCGTTTTCAGGGACAAGCCCGCAAAGCAGAAGCCATTTGCCTGGATAATGCCTATAAAGACATATATAGCCGCTATCAGCGCTATCAGAATACATTGGAGGCACTTGCCATGCGCCATTCGGTTCAGGAAGATCCCGGGTTTTCGGCAAAACGCTTATTACTGAATACATCGAACGCTGAATTTTGGGTTGGTAATTATGGGGAACAACCGTTTTATGCCATTAGTTACAGTAAATTCAATGATCCGGGGAAATTATTCTTCCATCGTACTCACTATTATGCACTTGACGAACCCGGTGAAACCGGTGTTGAGACTCAGAAACCTCCAAGATATTATGGTTATTTCCGGAAAATACCTGCTGACTTACAGAATGGTCCGGTGACCTTTTCACCGGATATGAAGTCGATGGTAGCTACGGTTATCGAGTATGATAAAGAGAAGACAACCGTAGAGATGGCAAACCGGAAGCTACGTCCTTTCCGTACAAAGTTGTTTTACTCTGTGCTAAAGAACAAGAAGAAACGATTCACGAAGTATGTTCCGGCTTTTCCACAGGAAGAGATGTCTTCGTATGCCCACCCTTACCTGTTTAATGAAGGCAAATCATTGTTGTTCACCTCTGACATGCCCGGAGGATACGGTGGGTTCGACCTGTATGTTGTCCATTGGGATGAAGAGGCTCAGGCATGGGGGACTCCTGTTAATCTGGGACCGGATGTCAACACGGAAGGCGATGAGATCTTTCCTGTAATCTATAAAGGACGTCTTATCTTTTCGTCTAACGGATTGCCGGGATTCGGTGGTTATGATCTGTTCAGTGCTTATTATGATAAAGATGGAGTGATTCCGGGCAGTATCAGCCATTTTCCTTATCCGGTAAATTCCGTCTTCAACGATTATTATATGTGTCCGCTTGACTTGCGAACAGCCTATTTTGTATCCGATCGTGAAATGGCTTCAAGAGACGATATCTATTACCTCCGTACAGTAGAGGATCTGGGAACCCAGCAAGGGATGCCTTTTTACGGGATGAGTGAGGAAAATGCAATTTTAGGTGGCGCTTTGTTGTTGAACGGCACTACGGAAACTGTTTCTCCGGAGTCTGTCACATTGAAGCAGTATGCGCCGGAAGGATTGCTGATGACTCTCTATTTTGATTTCGATTCGGATGAGTTGACCGATGAATCTGTACGGAGACTCGAGCAATTTATCAATGAAATGGGTACTTACCAATTTTCCGAACTTAGGTTTGATGGTTTTGCCGATGAGATAGGTAGTGACAGTTATAACTATTCATTGTCAGAGCGAAGGGCGGAAAGTGTTGCGGAGTTTCTGCGCAATCATGGTTTAAACGTACGTTTCGGCATAGAGGCTCATGGAAGGATAAAGCTTTCTCCGGAAGAGGTGAAAGAGGAAATTGAGTATCATCGCTGGCCGGAGGGAGGTATCGATTGGATACAGGTGAACCGTAGGGCAAGGCGTGTCGAAATATATAATAAGAGGTAGAAATATAAAAAAGTAAACGATATATGAAGAAGACAAGAATTCATAGAGTGTGGATACTGTTCCTGCTGGGCATCATGGCCTGTCTGCAAGTGAGAGCCCAATATATGCCGGTGGTTTTCGATAAGAAGTATGGCGATAAGAATCAGATTCAGCTGGTTTGCCCCTTAGCCGGTGACGAAGTGGCCATGGTGGGTAAAGAGGGACAGAAGTATAACCTTACCTGGATAGGCAGAGAGGGAGAAGTGCTCTTTTCATTGCCGCTGGCCGGATTTACCGCTGTTAACGAGTTGACAGAGTTGGAGGATAACCGTATCCTGCTTGTCGGGCAATCTGCTGTGATGAATACAAAAGGCAGAAAAGACAATGTGACACTAAGCGGACGGGCGGTCATATTGGATCGTAGCGGTCATATTGTTACCAATATTTATGCAGGAGGACAAGGGAGTGAACTAATGAAGGGAGCTTTGCTGCGTAGCGGGTCATTGATACTTTCCGGCATGGAGCCGAAAGGAGGAAATAGCCGGCAAGGTATTCTTATGAAAGTGGATAAATCGGGTAGAGTGATTTATCAGTACAAGAATGCCGGAAGTGGTTATTGTGATCAATTCGAGGTGCTGGGCAATACGACTGAATATATATGTGCGGCTTTCTCCGGAGACAAGGAGAAAGAACAGACAACAGTGGTCCGGTTAGATGATAAAGGGAAGCCTTATTATGTAACTGTTATTCCGGCTAAGCGGTTCATCGTGACAGGTATGAATGCCAATATCAATGACGGTTCGGTGATTGTTACCGGTAATTCATCGACTGATGGAGGCATCATTTATAAAATACGGCCGGAAGGTGATATTGTTTTTGCCAAAACACTGATACCCGCCAATCAGGGATCGGTGATGCTTAATCAGCTTCAGGTGGCTCGCAATGGTAATATATTGGTAGGTGGAAGTGGCAGTAAAGGATACTATGCCTTGTTGAGAAATGACGGAACAGCTTTATATTCCGGTACCTCGAATGGAGGTGTGAGAGGTGTGGGTATGAACCGGACTACGGGTGAATCGGTGGTAACAACTTATGATGTCAATGCACGCAGAGGAACGTTTGTCCGTATATTGCCGACGGGTAAAGCTGAGTTTGACCGCACTATTGATGGTAATTTTGATAAGGTTAAGGTAACTAATAACGGTGAAGTGTTACTGCTGTCTTCGGATGAAGGTCGGGTTTGTATGTATTCTGCTACGGGTGAAAAAGAGTTTGACCGTTATGTGACGGACAATAAACCTACTGTTTATCGTCAGGCATTGACTGCATCGTCCGGTGAGTTACTTTTTCTGGGCAGTGGCAGTCGCCTTGTCAAACTGGGACATGGACTCTATGTTTCGGATGTGAAAATAACCAAGCCGGTAAACGGAACGGCTACTGCGGTATTTACTGTCACGCTGACAGGATATGCCACTACAAAGGAAGGGGCTCCTGTTCCTGTAAGTGTAGGATATGCCACTCGTGAAGTATCTGCTACAACAGCTAATAATTTTACTCCGGTAAAGGGAAAACTGTCTTTCACCCCTTCACGCGGGACGGCGGATCGCTATCTGGTGAAACAGGATATCGAGGTTCCGGTAAAAGCGAATGATCTGATCGAAGGCGTGAAAGACTTTGAACTGCTATTGTCGGATGTTCAGCAGAGTTATCTGGTGAAGCCTGTAGGGAAAGCGGTTATCGAAGATCAGCAGGCAGTTGTGAAGTTGGTACGTACCGAGCGTGGAGAAGAGGGATCCAAAGATATTTTATATGAACTGGGATTATTTAAAACCGACGGAACTCCTTTGACCAATGCTACGGGGGCAAATATTATAGTAGATGGTATATATGGAGAAGGCACAGCCGATGCGCTCGATTTCGATATGGGATTGACTCCTAGAGTGATATTTGCCAATGGTTCGCAAAAATCATCCTTTAATGTCAGGACATTGGAGGACACCCGCTATGAACTTCCTAAAACCGTGGTAGTGAATTTTAATAAAGTACATAGCCTGAGTGGTTCTAATGTTGCTTTTGATGGTGAACTGTTGAGTTGCAGTGGAATTGTCGTCGATCAGCCGGCACGTCTGGCCATTGCTTCATTGGGTGACCACAGAGTGAATAATAATGTGGTGTCGGGCTTCTTCACTGTTTCGCTGTTGCGTGCTTCAGACGGAACTTTATTGACCAATGCCACAGGTAGTGATATCATTGTTAACTGTGTGACATTGCCCGATGCTACGGCAAAAGAAGGAAAAGACTTTGTCTTTACCAACCTGCATGACCTACGTATCAGTGGAGACGGTAACCATAGCTCCGCCAATGTGAATGGAGTGGTATTGTTCAGTACGGATACTTCGGAAAAACAGGTAAAACTGAAAATCAAATCTGTAAACCAACCTACAGGTGCACAGCCGATCAGTGTATCGGATGCAGAACGTACGGCAGAGTTTACGATCCGGAAATAAAATGATTCTTGGGGAGAAGAATGCCTTGCATCTCGAGTGTAAGGTATTCTTGTCCGCTCAGAAGAAAATGGATGAAAAAAGAACTATGACAGGAAAAAGAATATATACAGGGTTGATGGGCTTGCTGCTTTTTCTGGCGTTTGCTTGTACGGATGACAGGGAATCGCCGGGGGGAACCAATGGTAATCCTTCATTGGTTTTCAGGATGACAAGAGCTTCAGCAGACATTATCAATAATACGCAAGTCTATCTGTTTGATGGAGATGGAGCTACTGCCGGACAATTCAGGCAGAAAGTGCCGGATGTGACTTACGCTGCAGACCGCCTCACTATGCCGGTTGCGGCGGGGACATGGGATATTACATTGGTTAGTGCTGACGGAGATGTAAACAGTGGATTGATACAACCTGTCCGTGGACAGGCACGTTCGTCACTGAAAATGTGGGAAACACGTTCTGTCGGTGGGAGTTTGCCGTCTATGCCTGAGTTGCGTACGGCTTATATTACCGGACAGCAGGTTATTGCCGGTCAGGATAATGTCGCTTCCGAAACAGCATTGCTTTCACGGAACGTTGCATTGGTCAAAGTCGTGATAGCCGATGCCGGAGGACTGGATATTAATGGCACTCACACGATGAAATTGACTAATGTGCCTACGACTCTTAACTGGGAAGGAGGGTTATATCCCAATAAAAACAATCCTACTGTGAGTGCGGAGCCTATGACCGGTACTTTTACTATACATAATAATACTGCAATGGCCGGTCATCAGTACAGTGATACGCTTCGGTTTATTGTGCCGGCTCATAAAGGAACTGATTATCTGAATGCACTTCCGACCGACACAACTACCAGTCATCTTAAACTGAGTGTCGATCTGGCCAGTGAAGGAGGAACACGTTTTGAGAAGACGGATGTGGTAATCCCTCGGGTTCCACGAGTAAACGGAATTTTGTTGGTACGCATTTTCCTTGGTGGAAAGCTCGATGTCTCCACTGAGATATTGAACTGGCAGGATACACAGTTGGAAGCTGATTTGTCACAGACCCAACTTTATACGGATAAAGCTTCGGTGGGGATGGCATTTAAAGATACAATACATGTAAATACCAATGCTCGCGAATATACAGTGGAGAAGGCACCTGAGGCCACGTGGATTACTTCGGTGAAAAAGTTGGATGGGAATGCGGTGGAAATTACTGCCGACTTGGATAGCTATGTGGATAATCATCCGCGTACTTCGTATATTACCATTAAGGCCAATAATGTGACCAAGAAAATACCGGTAACACAAAGACCGGATAGAGGTACGATTAAAGTTAGTGAACATAAACTTATCTTTTGTCCTAAAGTACACGAAAAACGTTCGGTGGAAGTTAAGAGTATTGGAGGTGACTGGATATTCTTAAGTAGTAGTCCCAAAGCGACTTCAGACATACAGAATGGGGTAAAAGGAAATACCACAGTTAACTTTACACGTACTTCGACGATTAAGCCGGATGATTTTGATACTTGTTATGGAGATGGTCAGATTGTTGTGAAGAATAAAACAACGCTTGATACGGATACGATTTCGTTAGTGAACTGCTATATTCATGTGGATGATGGGGTAATAAATGCACTTGCTCCAACAGGTTCAGCGCAGACTGCAGTCACTAATTCACAGGATGTGACTGTATTGGGTGGTAGTAGAAATATTATTTTCGATTCATGGGAGTCTTGGATTCATAGTGATTTGAGATGGAATCCGTTAACACAAGTGCTGACTATGACAACAGACCGTGAACCTTCTGATGAGGCCCGTGACGGATCGTTAACTTTCCATCATGCAGATTGCCCGGATTATCAGGTTACGGTAAAAGTACACCAGGATATTATTGTAACAATTCCTCCTTTTGACTATTTTGTTGTTAAATTTATGTGGGATAGGGCTGATGTGGATATTGCGGTTGAATTCCAAGGTAATAATGTATCTGGTGATGGAAGTAATAATTCTTCTTATGATAAAAAGCCCGTTGGATGGAGCAAGAATCAGACTGTTAATTATAATGGCAAACTGCTGCTACAGTGGGGTGGTGATGCACGTCAAGGACAGGGAGAAACTGCATTTTTTAATGCCCCTGTATTGGAAGGCGATGTAAACTCTCCCCGAAAAATAAAATTGGATGTTTATGCAACATGGTATAGTTCAGGGATAGCACCTGCTCCTATGACTTTTGAGATGACTGCTTATAAAGGAGGAACAATGTCTAAAGGAACTGCTGAAACCGGGGATTATAATAAATATAATTATTATAATGAAGGTGGTGAAAGGTTGTATAATGATACTTATCGGGTACTTATTACTACTACCGGAGGTAATGGAACGTATGATCAAGGGGGGTATACAAAAGTTGCAACAATTGTATATGACCGTATTAAACATTCGGCATCTGTAACAGTACTTGCTGCTGCCCCTGCCAATACTCGCTCGTCTCATTCGGTTAAGGTTCCGTTCCGACCGGAAGAAAAGCCCTTCTGGACTCCTGTAATCGTGAATACTTATTCCGATAATTATCAGGGGGAGAGGAGATAGATTTTAGTGTAAACAATGAAAATGCGCTATAATATGAAAATACAATATATAATAGGTATACTGATTGCTTTTCTGTTTGCCTCGTGCAGTCATGAAGAGGAGGAACAGAAACCCGCTTATGGAAAGATAGATGTTGCTGTTTCGGTAACCCTACCGCAACCGGAGTCAGTAAATACTCTTACTCGTGCCGGTGGTCCGTATACGGATACCGATATTAAGAACGCAGACTTGTTGATATTCGACAAAGACGCAAAGTTTATGGAACGCGTCAAAGTAGAGAGTGACAGGTTGGTGGTCACCGGAACGGGGATTAATTTCACAGTCCGTTTGGATGCCACTTCAGAACGGCGTATCATTCATCTGGTTGCAAACGGTCGGAGTGCTGATGGCACTTCGGATCGCTTGAACTTTGGTGATATAACTCCCGGTATGACAGAAAATGCGGCTATCTCTTCCTTGCAGACAGCCTCGCTCGAACATGTGGATGAAGGAGAGAGCACATTGTTAAACCATGTAATGCCTTTGGTCATGTGGGGACGTTTTGCATTGAACGGAATCAATATCGTAACGAAAGCAGAGGGTGTGAAACTGTTGCGTTCCACAGCATGTATACAAGTGAAGAAGGGTAATGGAGGTGGGAATACCGGACTGGGTGATTTTGTCATTGAGGGAATTACTGTACATCAGGGAGCCTGTCATGGCTTCCTAGCTCCGACCGATTGCACAGGAGAAGTAAATACTCCCGTTGTCGCAAATCCGGTTACCGGTGGAATCTATCTGGATTATCGTAAGGGTTGGGTTAATGGTGCGGAGCCATCTTTATACATTTATGAGCGCAATTGTTCGGCTTCCGACTATATGGGAGTAGTGATTGCAGCCCGGTATAAGGGGAAAAAGGGCTACTATAAAGTAGTGATGAACGGTAATGACGGAAGTCCTTTGAACATTGTACGCAACCACCGCTATATTGTTACAGTGGTGGGAGTCAATGGTCCGGGATATGAAAGTCCGGATATTGCTGTGGCTTCTGCACCTTCGAATGCTTTGAAAGTGGAGTTGACGGATGAAGACACGGATCTGCCCTGTATTGTGGCCGACGGTCAATACCGTATGGCATCGTCTAATAATGTATTCAGCCTATATGGAAAAACAGGTGTGACTACATCGGCAACTGGTGTGGATATTTGTACCGTATATTCCAGTCGTGGTATTCAGCCGGTTCTGACCCTTCCTGACGATTGTAATTGGTTGACAAACCTGTCTGTCCAGGCTTTGGGAAGTAACAAATATAAAATTACGGGGGATTTTACCTCAGCGGCTAATGATGCCGTAGCTACAACCTTGACTATGACGTGTGATAATCTGTCTCAGCCGGTTCGTGTCAGTTGGAATCCCATCATATCGGATCAGAAAGATACCGATTCGTTTGTCCTCGATTTGGTCGGTTCAACCGATCGTAACTGGACGGTACGGGTGTTGAATCCGACATCTCCCGGCTGGCTCTTTCTACACCCATCCGCCGCATCTCCCGGAGCTCTTCCGGGAGACGGCATGGTGTCGGAACTCAGTAGCAAATACAGTTCGCATGCTTATTTGCATGTAGCTTTCGGAGCGAGCAGGAGAGGGACTGTACAGATGACTTCCGCCTCCGGCGGGGAAACTGTAGCCCGTAAGATAGTAGTTATTCAATAGAACGTTGCGGTAGTATGACCCTGGAAGAGATATTGCAAATAGAAGCACAGAATGTTGATTGTATTTTTCTGTATCAGGAAGAAGGAGCATGGTATGCTTATGAACATTCTGCTTTTTATTGTTATTCTCTTCTGGGCATACTTGATATCGACTGGTTGCCTTGCCCCGATGGAGTTTCTTCCGGGCAGAAAACAATCAGGGTACGTGTTTCCGAACCGGATAAGTTTTTGTGTACTCCTTTGTTACGTCTGATGCGGAAGCGTAAAACAGAATATGTTGTTTTGTGTAAGATTTCGTGTGGAGGTTTTTATTATTGGCGGGAACAGCAACAAATGAAATTTCGTGTATTACAGGAAAGAGAAAGCTCTTGTACGAAGATAAATGAACATGCTGAATGATTAATCTTATCCTCTGCAGCCTGGAAAGGCGGCTTTTTCACGAGCATATTCTTTATATGCTATCTTTAGTGATATTCATCGGTATAGCCTGTGAAGGCTGTTGATGAATTATTGTTTGTTTTGTTTGTGTGCGCCCCTTCCGTATTTTAGCGAAAATATCGGAAGGGGCTTTTGCACAGATAAGTTTTTAATGAATTTCTATTTGTCCAGAGTAATCATGAAGCGGCGCAGGTAAACTTCTTGTTCCGCATTGCCGACATTACTGAAACGTACAGCTTTCACAGGTGTTTGTTTCAAGTTCAAGGTGATGCGGTTCTTTTCCTGTTTGAAATCGACCTTCTGCCATTCTTTGCCATCAGCCGAAATTTCAAGTTGTCCCCAGGCAGCCACGTCCGGTTTACCGAAATCTATATCCAGATTTTCTCCCGGATAAGCTTGATCCAGTTCGATGGTCAGCGTGCATCCGGCTCCCCATTTAATTACTTCGTTGGCAGGTGATACCAATACACGGTTGGTTTTGATCTGTAACGGCTGATTACGTAATTGCTCTACGTCACTTACCAGTTTGTGCGGCATATAGTCTGTTGCGGCATCCAATTGCGTACCGTGCTCCTTATTATAGCGTTCGGTGACCGTGGTAAATGTTTGATCTATCAGTGGCTTGATCACTTTAGTTGCTGTTTTTACACCCGGTTGGTAAGGATTCTGGTTATAGGTTTGATCTACCTGGAACATTTGCTGTTGCAGTGCTTTCACATGACGGTATTTCCGGATAAAGAGTGAGTTGTCCCCTTCTTTATAAGCTTTGGCCATAGCCATAACTTCTTGCCCGGTTTCGCCCAATAATTTAAACTGACGGAGCCAAGGCATCATTTCAACAATGAGGGGACGATTCCCTGTGTTGGTCATCAAAATGTCACCGGACTCTACCATCTTTCCGAAAGTTGCTTCCAAAGCGTTGAAGTCAGCTTCGGTATATGAACCGTTTTTCAGGTAGCTATCGAGAAAACGTTGTGATAACGGCTGCAATTCGACAGATTCGTCCCGGCGGTATTTATGTCCGTTCGGTCCCAAGTCGGAGTTATGTGCTGCAAAAAATTCCAATTCGTCTGCGGCACTTGGCAGAATGGTACGGATAGCATCTTTCCATGTCTGTTCACTGTTGTATTTTTCAGGATTCCATGCATAGCCGGCTACACTGTAAATTGCAATTTTGGATGCTTCGGCATGTTCCATGGGATTGGTGACAAAGCCTGACATCTGATCGGCAATCTGCGTGTCGTTGCCATAGACCGGTCCGAGTAAAAGATGGTCGCGTACGTAATCTGATACCGGAAAGTTCCACCAAATATACGCCGGACGTTTGATGCGTGCGTTGATCCAAGCTATGCCGTCTTTGGTTATATCAGAAATGACACGGTCACCCGTCCACATTATTTGGATAGAAGGGTTCAGCTTTTCTCCCAAGGTAGTCAGATAATTTCCCTTGGGATTCGACCAGCTTTTATTGTATTCTGTAGGACACATGACCAAAGGAGTGACATCCGGTTTTACCTTTACGAATTTCTCGTCGATATAGTTCAACAGTTCGGCTTGCTTGTTCGGATTGGTGCCTTCTCCCGAGATATCGTCAAAGAATACAGCGAACGAACGGACTCCCAGATCGTACATTTTTTCGAATTTTGCCAGTAGCAGATCGCGGTCTTCTTGATTCCATTTGATGTCTTGTCCCGGATGAATAGCCCATACAAAGTCCACTTCGTTCTCATTGGCTACTTTTACCAACTCCTGTAATTGGAGGGCCTCTTTTTCGGGATATGGCAGGCGCCAGTTGGGAGAACTGTGGTATGGATCATCTTTAGGCCCATAGATATAGGTATTCATTTTATTCTCTCCGTAGAACTTCAACTGACGGAGACGGGCTTCGTGGCTCCAGGGGGTTCCGTAAAATCCTTCGACTACACCGCGGAAACGGACTGAAGGGTAGTCTTTGATTTCTACTACAGGAAGTTGATTGTCATTCAGTAACTGTGCTAACGTCTGCAAGGCATAGAAAGTTCCCCTTTCGTCCTGGCCGGCTAAGACAATCTCTTTATCATTGATGGCCAAATAATAGCCTTCTTTGTGATTAGGAATCTGTCGGGCGAATTTGCGGATAGCTTTGTCTCCTTTTTCACCGATATAGATGCGAAACCCGTTCTTATCCGAATGCTTTCCGGCAAGCAGGGTTTTCAGGGCACTGACGGCATGTGTGTTTGCCTCTGTATCTCCAACAATCAGATAGGTGTCCGGTAAGCTCAGGTTTCGGGCTTGTGAAAGGACCTGCTGTGGTTGTGGTTGAATACTTGTGATTTGGGCCGAAGCACTGACGCCCAAAAGGAGCCAGGCTCCCAGTAAGTAGAGTCGTTTAATCTTCATTTTAGGTAAAATGTTAGTTTTTCAGGTTTTAGTGACTGCACAAAAATAAGAAAAAAAGTGCATACTGCCGTTTTTCTATTAATTTTGTTCCTTTGAAACATTGAAATAAGGAAAAATGCCTATGCTGATACTTTTATCTTGTGCCAAAACTATGAGTGACGTTTCGAAGACAAAAACGCCTCTCACTACATTTCCCGGCTTCCGGAAGGAGGCAGCGGAGGTTGCTCTGCAGATGTCACAATTTTCAGTCGAGGAGTTGGAACGGCTGTTAAAGGTGAATCCTAAGATTGCTGTTGAAAATTATAGACGCTATCAGGCTTTTCACTCGGAGGGTACACGGGAATTGCCTGCATTGTTGGCTTATACAGGGATTGTTTTTAAAAGAGTTCACCCCCAGGACTTTTCAGAAGAAGACTTTTGCTATGCCCAGGATCATCTGAGATTGACCTCATTCTGCTATGGGTTGTTGCGTCCTCTCGATATGATTAGGCCTTACCGGCTTGAGGGAGATGTACGGTTGCCTGAACCCGGCAACAGAACGATGTTTGATTATTGGAAGCCAATCCTTACAGACCGGTTTATTGCAGATATCAAGAAAGCCGGTGGGGTGCTTTGTAATCTGGCAAGTGACGAAATGCGGGGACTTTTCGATTGGAAGCGGGTTGAGAAGGAGGTTCGTGTGATAACTCCCGAGTTTCACGTCTGGAAAAACGGAAAATTGGCTACGGTAGTGGTTTATACTAAAATGTCGCGGGGCGAGATGACTCGTTATATTCTGAAGAACCGGATAGAATCTGTTGAACAATTGAAGACATTCGCCTGGGAAGGGTTTGAATTTAACGAACAGCTTTCGGACGAGACAAAATATGTATTTACAAACGGAAAAACAGAATGAATCGAGATGACAGAAATAGAAAAAATGCGTAGCGGTGAATTGGCGGATATGTCGGCACCTGAATTACAGGTGAGATTTGAACATGCCAAGAAGTTATTGGCACGAATGCGGTGCTTGAGTACGTATGACGAAACTTATCGGGGACTACTTGAAGAATTGATACCTGATCTTCCGGCTACTTCCGTTATTTGCCCGCCTTTTCATTGTGATCATGGCGATGGCATCCGTTTGGGTGAGCATGTATTTGTGAATGCCAATTGTACGTTCCTTGACGGAGCATTCATCACCATCGGAAGTCATACATTGATAGGTCCGTGTGTGCAAATCTATACTCCACATCATCCAATGGACTATCTGGAACGCCGTAACCCCAAAGAGTACGCTTATCCGGTAACTATTGGCGAAGACTGTTGGATTGGTGGCGGGGCTGTCATTTGTCCCGGCGTGACGATAGGTGACCGTTGTGTGATCGGAGCCGGCAGTGTGGTGACAAAGGATATACCGGACGATTGTGTGGCGGTAGGTAATCCTGCACGTGTTATTAGGTGTCGGATGTAATCCTGTAAGTCAAGCCTCCATTGTATTTCCGGACATACGTTCGGGGAGACTCTGTATGCTTGTTTTTTATAATTGAAAATCAGTTTGTTATTATACCAGTTGAAAACTTTTTGAAAAAAAATATCGCAAATAATTTGTAGGTCTCAAGAAAAGCCATACCTTTGCATCGCTTTTGAAAAGAAAGTGTAAGGGCGTTTAGCTCAGCTGGTTCAGAGCATCTGCCTTACAAGCAGAGGGTCGGCGGTTCGAATCCGTCAACGCCCACAAGAAGACGAGGATAGCCTTGCAACGTTGAGTTGTGAGGTGTTTTTGTTTTTATAAGCAACCTTTAACCTTTAAAATACAAAGATTATAGCAAAACTTTGCTTACATATCGATTTAAAACACTAAATTTGCAATTGAATAAATAAAAAACTATGGTTCTTGATGTTTTAACCGCCGTATCGCCAGTAGATGGCCGTTATAGAGGCAAAACCGAAAAACTCGCAAATTATTTCTCCGAATTTGCTCTCATAAAGTACAGAGTGCGTGTGGAGATTGAATACTTCATATCGCTGTGCGAGTTGCCTTTGCCACAGTTGGCATCGTTCGACAAACAGCTGTTCGGAAAGTTACGCAATATCTACGATAACTTTACGGAAGAAGATGCGGCAAGAGTGAAAGAGATAGAAAGCATCACAAACCACGATGTAAAAGCCGTAGAATACTTCATTAAGGAACAATTCGACAAGATTGGCGGCTTGGACGCCTACAAAGAGTTCATACACTTCGGACTTACATCGCAAGATATCAATAACACCAGTGTGCCCCTGTCGATACTGGAAGCACTGAAAGATGTATATTATCCACAAGTTGAAGAACTTATCGCACAGCTCCAGCAATATGCCAACGAATGGAAAGACGTTCCGATGTTGGCTAAAACGCACGGACAACCTGCCTCGCCAACTCGTTTGGGCAAAGAGATAGAAGTGTTCGTATATCGTTTGCAGGAGCAATTGGAAAGTTTGAAGGCTTGCAAACTTACAGCAAAGTTTGGTGGCGCAACGGGTAACTTCAACGCACACCACGTGGCTTACCCTGAATACGACTGGAAAGCATTCGGCAACAAGTTCGTGAACGAGTATCTCGGATTGCAGCGCGAGCAATGGACAACGCAGATTAGCAACTACGACCATCTTGGCAGCATATTCGATGCAATGCGCCGAATCAACACCATCATCATCGACTTGGACCGCGATTTCTGGCTGTATATCTCTATGGAATACTTCAAACAGAAGATTAAGGCGGGCGAAGTTGGGTCGAGTGCAATGCCCCACAAGGTGAATCCTATCGACTTTGAAAACAGCGAGGGCAACCTTGGCATAGCAAACGCCGTGTTGCAGTTCCTTGCACAGAAACTTCCCGTGAGCCGTTTGCAGCGCGATCTTACCGACTCTACCGTATTGCGCAACATCGGTGTGCCATTCGGACACGGTGTCATCTCTATTCAGAGTACGCTGAAGGGGCTCCGCAAGCTTATCTTGAATCAAGAAAGACTGAATGCCGACTTGGAAAATACGTGGGCAGTAGTGGCAGAAGCCATTCAGACCATACTCCGTCGCGAGGCATACCCACACCCATACGAAGCATTGAAAGCGCTGACGCGTACCAATACGCAAATGACGGCTGAGAGCATTCACGACTTTATACAGACATTGAACGTGAGCGAGGAAGTGAAAGCCGAACTTATGGCAATCACGCCGCTCAACTACACAGGAATATAATATAAGGCGAAACAACAACATATCACACCTTATTATATATATAACAGAAATACAAACAAAACGTAAATATAAGTATAGTTAAGTTTCGACCGTGAGGTTAAGTATTATTTTAAAAGGATTAAAATTATGACAGAAGAACTCGAGAACAAAGAAAGTCAGTCTGGACAGACTGAGAATAGCCGAGAAGGCTACTCAACTGCCGGACAAGGAAGTTATTACGAAAGAAGCTATCACAGCACAGGACGCCCACAACGTCCCCGCATTCAAGCACAACGTGCCTACGGAACTGACCGTGAAAACAATAATGAAGAAGGAGGATTTCGTCCTGAGGGCTTCGGTTCTAATCTACAAGGAGGTGGCTCAGCCGAACGCAAGACAGGCTATCGCCCACGTACCAGCAGCTATGGCAACAGCTATCAGAACCGCCAACAGCAAGGCGGCTATCGCCCACGCTACAACAACGGCGGCGAAGAAGGTGGCTACCAAAGTCGTGGCGGCTACCAGAACAGACAAAACAATTACAACAACCGTGGTGGCTACCGTCCTCACTACAATACGAACGAGGGCGAAGAAGGAGGCTACCAGAATCGCCAACAGCAAGGCGGCTATCGCCCACGCTACAACAACAATGGCGAAGAAGGTGGTTACCAGAGCCGTGGCGGCTATCAGAACAACCGTCAAGGCGGTTATCAGAGCCGTGGCGGATATAACAACAACCGCCAAGGTGGCTATCAGAGCCGTGGCGGATACAACAACCGTGGTTATCAGAACAACCGTCAGGGTGGCTACAACAACCGCCAAGGTGGTTACGGACAGCAAGGTGGCTATCGCCCACACAATGCCAACTACGACCCAAATGCAAAATATTCGCTCAAGAAGCGCATAGAATATAAGGAGGAGAACATCGACCCGAACGAACCATTGCGTTTGAACAAATACCTCGCAAATGCAGGTGTTTGCTCACGTCGTGAGGCTGATGAGTTTATCCAAGCAGGTGCAGTAACTGTGAATGGAGAAGTAGTAACAGAACTCGGAACAAAGATTTTGCGTGCCGACGAAGTGAAATTCAAAGACCAACCAGTTTCTCTCGAAAAGAAGGTATATGTTCTTTTGAACAAGCCAAAGGACTATGTTACCACAAGCGATGACCCACAACAGCGTAAAACCGTCATGGACCTCGTGAAAGGTATCTGCCCTGAGCGCATCTACCCAGTAGGACGCCTCGACCGCAATACTACGGGTGTGTTGCTGCTTACCAACGATGGCGACCTTGCAAGCAAGCTTACTCACCCTAAGTTCTTGAAGAAGAAGGTTTACCACGTATTCCTCGACAAGCCTGTAACACCACAGACGCTTCAGCAAATATCTGACGGTATTGAGCTTGAAGATGGAGAAATCAAGGCTGATGCGATTGAATACGCCGACGAACGCGACCAAAGTCAGGTGGGAATCGAAATCCACAGTGGCAAGAACCGCATTGTTCGCCGCATCTTCGAGAGTCTTGGCTACCGTGTTGTAAAGCTCGACCGCGTACAATTTGCAGGTCTTACAAAGAAGAATCTCCGTCGTGGCGATTGGCGTTACCTCACCGAACAAGAGGTAGATATGCTTCGTATGGGAGCTTTTGAATAATAAAAAACTAAACTCCTCGCACATAGTTGTGGCGTAAAGCCGTGGCTATGTATGAGGAGTTTATCAATAAACAAGCAATAATGAAAAGAACAAAAGTCGTCGATGCTTTAAGTTGCACCGACTTTGGAAAAGATATAAACGTTAGAGGATGGGTACGTTCTCATCGTAGCAGTAAAGCTGTCGATTTCATTGCGTTGAACGACGGTTCTACCATTAAGAACATTCAGGTGGTTGTAGACCCTGCCTCTGTGGACGCCGAAACACTAAAAAGCATAACAACAGGTGCTTGTATCAGCGCAACAGGTGTGCTTGTAGAGAGCCAAGGCAAAGGACAGACTTCTGAAATTCAGTGTAAAGAAATAGAAGTATATGGTCTTTGCCCAAGCGACTATCCTATGCAGAAGAAGGGACAGAGCTTCGAGTATATGCGTAAGTATGGACACATGCGCCTTCGCACCAATACTTTCGGTGCCGTATTCCGCATTCGCCACCACATGGCAATAGCCATTCACCAGTACTTCCACGAACACGGATTCTACTATTTCCACACACCGCTCATCACAGGTAGCGATGCTGAAGGTGCAGGAAATATGTTCCAAGTAACCACACTCGACTTAGACCGTGTGGCAAAATCGGACGAAGTGGATTACAGTGCCGACTTCTTTGGCAAGAAAACCCATCTTACCGTATCGGGACAGTTGGAAGGCGAACTCGGTGCAACATCGCTCGGAGCCATCTATACATTCGGTCCTACGTTCCGTGCAGAAAACTCTAATACGCCAAGACACTTGGCAGAGTTCTGGATGATAGAACCCGAAGTGGCTTTTATCGACCAGCAAGAATTGATGGACTTGGAAGAAGACTTCATTAAATATTGTGTTCGTTGGGCATTAGAGAACTGTAAGGACGACCTTGAGTTCCTAAACCAAATGATTGACAAGGAACTTATTGCCCGCCTCGAAGGTGTTTTGAAAGATACTTTCGTGCGCCTTACCTACACAGAAGGCTTCGAAATATTGAAGAAAGCACAGGAAGATGGTGTTAAATTCGAGTTCCCAGTAGCTGAATGGGGAATGGACTTGAGTAGCGAACACGAACGCTACTTGGTGGAAGAACACTTCAAACGTCCAGTAATTATGACCGACTACCCAAGTCAGATTAAGTCTTTCTACATGAAGAAGAACGAAGACGGAAAGACTATGCAGGGCACCGACGTACTCTTCCCACGCATTGGCGAAATCATTGGCGGTTCTGTTCGTGAGGAAAGCTACGAAAAGCTGCTCGAAGAAATCCACAATCGAGGTATGAAGGAAGAAGTTTACGACTGGTATCTTGACACCCGTAAGTATGGAACATGCCCTCACGGCGGTTTCGGACTTGGTTTCGAGCGTCTCATTCTCTTCGTAACGGGTATGCAGAACATTCGCGACGTCATTCCATTTGCACGCACACCAAAGAACGCAGAGTTCTAATTAAAGGTTAGAGGAGGTCTGATAAAGATTAGGAAAGTTCTAATCGGGATTAGCAAACAAAAGGAAACAACAGATATTTTTCAGCCTGCAAGAAATCTTTTCTTGCAGGCTTGTCTATTTCTATGCCATAATCTGACATCTTATGAACTTTTATATAGCCAATGCGGGGCAGCAAACTATTCTTGCTGCCCCGCATCTTTCGCATTCTTTCTGTCTTTTACTTCACCAATACTACACGGAAGCCTGCATCGTCCAAGCGGCTGCTGGGTTCGATGCCACCGCGGTAAGCACTGCGGCACTGCATAGCACGAGTAGTCCAACTGCCACCACGCAATATGCGATATGTACCGCTATCGGGACCTTTCGGGTCGGTAACGACTTCGTCTGCTGCACTATATTCAGCGTACCAATCGGAACACCATTCTTGTATGTTGCCGTGCATATCGCAGAGTCCCCAAGCGTTGGGTTTACCTAACGTTCCAACAGGCACGGTTTTCTTACGATAAGTTCCTTTCTCATTATTGTTGTAAGGATAATTGCCATCGTAGTTGGCTTCGTCAGTCGTCAGGTTGTCGCCTGTATTAAATGGAGTAGTTGTTCCTGCCTTGCAAGCATATTCCCATTCGGCTTCGGTCGGTAAGCGGCAGCCAATCCATTCACAAAAGGCTACGGCATCGTCCCAACTTACGTCGATAACAGGGTGGTTCTCGCGTCCCCAAGTGTAATCGTCAGGCTTTTGGCGACCTGTCGCCTCGCAGAACTTATCATACTGTTTGAAAGTAATGGGGTATTTGCTCATATAAAAATCCTTGCTCAGCTCAATCCTATGCTGTATTTCGCCAGATTCGCGTTGCGGTTCTTCCACAGGACTACCCATTAGGAAAGAGCCTGCTGGTATTTTCACAAATTCAATGCCCAATTCTTTTGGGTCTGGAGTTCCCGAGTTTCCTTTGAAAAACGTTACCTCTTTAACCTTTTCTACGGCGATTGTGTCGAACGTGTTGTCGGTGTGCGCTACAACCATTTTCCATTCCTGAGCGCAAACATTTGCAACGAGAGCAAAAGCAGCCATCGTGCAGAGTAAAAGTCTCTTTTTCATAATTCAGATGTTTTAAGAACCCATTGGCAGAATTAAATCTGTATGTATTCAATTCTACTGATGGGATTGTTGTTAATATTATTGGGATTTAGATTTAGTTATTAGTTCTTCAACCACTTAAAGGAACGTTTCCCTACGTTGATGATATAAATGCCAGATGGTTGCTCGCGCATATCAAGCTGCGCACAGCCTTCTTTGTCGGTTACGACGGTGGCTACTCGGCGGCCTTCGCTCGTAAAGACTGTAATTTTACTGCCTGCTGGATAGTTCCTAAAAACAGCAAGACCTTGCGAGAAGTTGGTTTGTCCCTGCTGCACGCCCTGTTCTTTTATCTGACCAATTCCCGTTGGCTCGCGCTCTTCGAAGTGATAATCCTTGAGGTCTTTCAATGCAAAATTCAATTGCTGGTCGTGATAAATAACTGCCAAGCTGTCGGCAAAATACGATAACTTGGGGTTTTCTCCCAAAAAGAAGATACTTTCGCCCCCTGCCTGCAACTTAACGACAAGACAAAGCGACTTTTCATACTCGTCCTGCGACTTATTTTGAGCAACTGACGCATTGACTACGCTTAGCGCACCGCTCCACAAGCCGAGCACTAAAGTAAATAAGAGTTTTGTTTTAACTTTCATGTAACTAAAGATTTATAATAATACAATAAGTTTGATATTAGTAGTTGATTGCTTCTTTCTATTTACAAATATATACATTATAGTTCTAACAAACAAGCAAACTCTTTTGATTTCATTTTTTTAACATTCATTTCCTCTTCAACCCAATACGGTAAAACATCTTTCTCATAGAGCATCAGCCGTCATAAAAGGTGCTATGCGACCGTCCTTCTACAAGAAGTCATAATTCATACCTATAACATTTATAATATTGGACACACTTGTCCAAACAATTGGATTCGTTTGTCCAATAGATTGGATAAGCGTGTCCAATGTAGCCTATTCGAGCACTCGAAAGCGGACGATTAAGTATCTCGATGATAAAATCTCCAACGTATAGTCTGCTATACGTTGAATATACAGGAAAATGAAAGAGTATTTATGCTGAGAAAAAGCCTTACCTATTGCAGAACAAGCATTAGCGGGTGAGGCTAAGCTTCAGACTGACACCGAAATCGTGGGTCGTTGTAGGATAGCTGCTCGAAGAAAGCAACGGCGTATTGATTTGAATGTCGTAATAAATGCTTGCCGTGATAAGGCGGCTCAATGTGTAATCGCCAACGAAGGAAGCCTTGAAAGCAGTGTTTCCACTTGATGCAGCTGATGTAATCGTTGCAATGTCGCGGGTGATAGAGGCTTGTTTGCGATAGCTTAAATCGAGGCGAAGGTTCAGGTCGCGGTTGATGCCGCCGCTGTTCTTGCTGCTCACGCTCTGCGTGTTGCTATTCTGTTGGTCTTGCTGATTGCCTTTCTTCTTCGTGTTCTTGACCAATCGTGAGTTGCGACCGCCAAACAAATTCACGTTATTGATGCGGTAGCCGAAGCCGACAACCCAGTCTTTCGACATTGCTTCGTTTATCTGAACACTCGTCATAGAGAGCGACAGAACACGCGTCTGGCGATATTCCAAACGAGCCGTAAGATTGTTCTGCAAGGTAACATCAATACCGAGCAACGGCGAGAACGCCTCGTTTATGCTCACTTGCGAAATGTTATACATCGAACTTGGTATGGGTGCGCCCGACGTAGCATCTTTCACAAATCCCAAACCGTTCATATATTCCTGCCACGTGCTGAAACTTTGATAAGAGCCAATGGCAAAAATGCTCTTGTAAGAGTGGTTGATATTGACGCTCTTGAAGATGTTCTGGAAGAACGGCAAGCGTGAAAGTCCGCTGTAACGAATGGTCCAGTTGGGCAATAAGCTCTTCAGTTTAGGGAAGATGTTCAGTCCGTTGCCGCTCATACTTGTATAAGAGTTCAGGAAAGCGGGTATCATTACATCGGAACTATACTTACTTACCGTTCCCACACGTGGGTCGAACTTGCCTCCACCCATCGACATCGGATAGTTTGCACCAATGTAACGAGCCTCTACACGGCTGCGATAATCATCGAGCGACTTGGCAAACTTCTCGAAAGTTGCACTGTGATAGCCGTTGTTGGCATTGCCCTGACTCTCGAAAGCCGTACCGATTGAGATTGTTGTCATCGTCAGTGTACCGCTTTGCGTAGTAGGATTGCCTGCATACATATATTGCACGCTCTTTGAAACCGTTTCCATACGGCTTGCATTGAGGTCTATCTTCAAGTCGCGGATAGGCTCGAGCGTTGCACGAAGCTGCAAGTCTTCCGTCTTGTTTGTCGATGCGGGCGTGGCAATACTGTCTGAAACAAGTAGCCACCCCCTCTCTCTTGCACGTTCGATATAGCTGTCGTCGATAGCACCGAAAGCAAAATTCAGACCCGGCGACATCACTCCGCTTCGGCGAGTCTGTCCGAACGCATCGCCAATCATCGGCATGAAGCCTGGCAACGACATAGAATACTGGTTGCGATAAGATATGCTGGCAGTGCGCACCATCATCAAAGCACGCGCCACGCATTGCGCTGTTTTGTACCAACCCTTGTTGTCGAGCGGTTCTTTCGGTGTAACGGTGAGTTTCAAACGCATGATAGAATCGGTCTTGTTGTACAACTTCAATCTATTTTCGTCCATCTTCTTCCACTTCAACTTCACCGAATGTCCGTCAGCATCTTTCAGCGAAACAACAATACGCTTGGTCTTCTTTGAGTGCGAAACAACAATCGCTGTATCGGCAGGAATCGTTACTTCTTGCTCGAAACTCTTTGCGTTCTTGGGCAAAGCCTTCTTCTTTTCAGTCTCACCATCTTTCTTTTTCTTGGTATCTCCTCCCAGTTCCTTGTTCAGCTGCTCGGCTAAATTACCTGTGTCAATGCGACCTCGCCCTTCAAGCGAGCCACTCTTGTTAATGCTCGGACGCGACTTGTTGAACCTATCATTGGTCTTCTTCAAGAAAGGAACATGGTTGTAGAGTCGTTCCAAGTTGAGTGTACCGTTTATATTCAATGTGCGGTTGGTCGTAATCGTATTGCCCAACGATGTACCGTTCTCCTGTCTTGCACCACGCACCCAAGTGTAGGCAGAATTGTAATTCGCATCGGCGTTCACCCAATCGAATATTGGCAGCATATTAAGCGGCAACTGATAAGAAAGCGTGAAGTTCTGTTGGTAGTCCAACGGCGTACCAAAATTCTTCAAGCTCGTCCATACCGAATCCTTCCACGCCTCGTAACGGTCTGGATAAAGGTCTTTATTGATTGGTGTGTAAGGCTCTTCTATCTCTGCGTGTGTAGCACTCTGGAAGTTTAAGTGCAGGTTGCGTGTCAAATCCCAACGCACGGCAAAGTCGCGGTTCCACAAGAACTGCTCGCTAAACGTTAGCGGCAACATATTCTTCTCAGCCGAATCCATATCGCGTTGTTGCAACTCGTAGTAGTTACGGGTAATTTCCGTATTGAAAGCAACATTCTGTGGCAACCAATTCATCTCGAAACGCTTGACTATGTCGAACCATTTCGACTTGCTCTTGATAAGTTTCTTGAAAGGACTCAATGACTTGTAGACAGGCGTCCAGTTGTAGTTCATCGCACCGCGCCAGTTGTCTTCATTCTCGTACACAGTTGTTTCGCCAGTCGTATGTGCGTGCGAATGACTGTAAGAGAACGAGAAGTTGGCTGGATCGTAAGGCATTGGGTGGCGTTTGTTCTGTATTCCCACACGCGCATTCGACAGCGAGAAGTTGGTCGTTGTACGCTTCGTAATGGCGATAGATTCTATCGAGTCGCGCTCGTGTTGGTTCGCAGCACCGTCGAGCGCAGCATCTAACTGCATATCCGTATCGAGCGGATTGTACTTCGGACGGCTTTCGTTCTTCGTTACACTATAATATAAAGGTGCGGTAACCTTCGCCTTGTCGGGGAAGAACTTACCCAACTCAAGGCTTGTAGTAACCGTAACATCGGTATTGGTTTCCTTCTTGCGTGCGTTTACACCCTGTTCAAGACCACCAAAGCCGTCAGTGCTGTGGCTGGCATTGATGTCTACCGTACCGAAATCCGACAGTTGAATGTTGAGTTGCCCACGTGCAGCCCAACCACCTTCGTTGTTGAACTCGAGCAAACGCATTTCGTTCACCCACACTTCACCGCTCTTCTCGCTGTTCGAGAGGTTGCGCACACCGATTATCATCGTCTTTATCTCGCCCAATGTAGGATTACCCATCACACTGACACGGTTGGCAGGACGTTTATCATCGTACACAGAGAACTCCTTATTATAGCTTGCTGTGCCGTTTCCGCGTCCCTCGTTGCGTTTCTTCTTCACATCTGTGAACACCGAAATAGGCACATCGAGCATATTTTCTATTGGCCAAACCGCCTCACAGTCCTGTCGCGAGTACTTGTCGTACTGCTTTTCGGGCGTTAGTTTCAACGGTATTTCGTATTCATAGTAGTTGTTCTTGTAGTCGGAACCCAAACGAACAAACACCGCCAATTGATTGTCGGCAAGGTTGGTAACGTTCGGTTTGAGCGCATTGGCGTGCACAAACATCTGCAAACGCTTGTATTGGCGAATGTCGAGCGTAGTGTTTTTATAAACCGCTTTCGATTCCTTGTTGCCCAAATTGTGCACCGTCATTGCCAACGCCTGCTCGTTGCTCTGCACAAGTTGTGGCTGTGAAGGGTCTTGCTCGCGCGAAATACCTGGAGGAAGCACATAGTTTACAGGCGTTTTGTCGTTGTTTTCCTCAATGCTCACCGCACCAACAGACATTGTTCCTGATGTTGAAGCAGAGTTGGTAAGGTTTTGCTGATACTGACGCCACTCTCCACGCACGAGGTCGAGCGTTGCAAAGCGCATCACGATAGGCTTCTCAAAGTTGGTAAGGAACATACGCATAAAGCGAATGCTCGTGAAATCGTTGATGCCACCTACACGTTTCTGATATTCTCGCACAGGAATGCGGAACTGATACCACGTAACAGGTGCGCTTCCGCCTTTGCGCAGTGGTGCGACAGTTTCTCTCTTATCAACGATATAGTTTTGTCCTACCACCAAATCTTCCGGTCGAATGCTTATCTTATACTGATAGTACTTTTCGTATTCGTTGAGCGTATAGTCTTGATTTATATCTTCAACATCGGGTCCTGCCTTGTACGATGTGTCGTAACGTTCGTTGCGGCTGTCGCTATCGGGCGAGTTTCCTTGCGGATTGTTGATATATTTGTAGCGTTGAAGTATGGGTGCTTGTATTCTATCCCAGTCTGAACCACGGAAATAATGGTAGTTATCATTGGCAGGGTCAGCCCAGATAGAGTCGAACACAGCCTGATTGGTGTGGCTGCGAGCGTATGTCAGGAATGCTTGATAAGAAGGGAAGTTGCGTTCTTCCTCGTCATTGAGTCCGTTGAAACCAACATCTTGTAAAGCACGACTGCCACTTGTTGTCGCAAAAGCGTATGTTACAGTCGTCTGTGTCGGTATCTTACCCCATTGAGTGGTTGTCCACGCCTGACTGCCATCTACTGGCATACCGCTTTCATAGAACTTCTTGCCGTCGCGCAACACATCTTCCGAAACCTCACCAAGGTTTATGTAGAAGTCGCCACCGTAGAGATTGCCATCAGCCTGTTTGCTTGAATAGATGAATGGGTCGAGCAACCAGAACTCAATGTATTCGATATTCGCCATCTCAAAGTCGTTCGTATCGAGCTTGCGCATCATACCACCCCACTTCTGGCGTGGGTTTGGCAAACGTCCGTTGATGTCGAGCGTCGGACTGAAGTTGTAAGGACCACGCTCTGTCGGATAGTAAGCAAGGTTAAGAACAGACAACGTAGATGTTGAACCGTTGTAATTGCTTTGTTCGCGGTTAGGGAACAACTCACGCGTGTAAACCTCTCGGACGTAGAAGTTCGACAATTGTTCAAGGTCGCTCTTAATATGGGCAGGCGTCAGCGAACTGCTGATACGTGTAAACAGTGGGTCGATGTTGTACCACGCCAACAAACTGCGGTTGAAACCGCTGCGAAGTGTTGCCTTATCGGTAGATTCGGGGAAGTCGGAAGGCACACTCGATATAATCCAAGTAGTAGGTTGGCTTACATCGATTGTATTCTTTGCATTCTCGAAGTCGTCCAAATACGACGCCCTGTCTTGTGTTCCGCTGCTCTGTCCCGCTATCAACTGTGCAAATTCGGCAGAGAACGAGATATGAGAAGGCTGCGTAAGATGCAGGAAAGGAATCTTGTCGAGCATATTCGTGAGCCACTGGCTTTCCTTCTTCCAGCTCATATTGAGTCCCCAAATGGTGTTGTTGAGCGGTTCGGCACCCATATTCACCTTTGTCGTCAGTGCCTGTTCGGACAGGTGCATAAACGTACCGCCAATCATAAAGTTCTTCGAGAAGTCGTATTCCCAGTTCAAACCGAACATCGTTTTGCGCTGTTGCCCATAATCGCTTTGGCTTTCCAACGAAACGTTTACCGATGTACCCGCATCTATAATGCTCTGATTCAATATCGTAACCTCACCCGCATTGTAATCGACGCTATAATCCGAGCCTTCCGTCAGACGTACACCGCCTGCCGTTACCACCACCGAACCTTGCGGAACGTTGTATGCACCCAGCGAAATAACGTTGGCACTTGTTCCCCGATACTGTCCCACAAGTTGGTATTTGTCTTTCTCTGCAATTTGCTTTGCTATGGTTTTGGTCGAATCGTACAACTCCGTGAAGGCATACTTGCTTGCCTTTTCAGCTGCAACACCTTTTGAAACCAAGTAGTTATACATATATTCGCCAAAAGGTTCGGCTGCAGGAAAGAACACACGACCGTTAGAAATCGTGTAGCCTTCTACATAGTCGAAGTATCCGTTCGGGTGTGGATTGTTGTTGTTATCCAAGCGGTCTGCCCCTAACACCTTTATCAAAGTCTGGCTTTTCACCTGTGGTTCGGGGATATAAGGAAGGTAAACGCCTGCCGTATCGCTCTGAAACTTAACGTCCAAGCGGAACTTGTCGCGTTCAACCGTTGAGGCAAGATAATAAACGTTCTTCATCATCAAGTCCCAGTTGGCTTGCTTTGGATTGTTGCTTGTGTTCTTCAACGACTTCACAAACAACGCTTCCGAAACATCGGTGCGGTCGCTTGAAAACTCTCCGACTTGGTAGGTTACACCTCCAGAAGTGTATTCGTAGGCGATGGCAAGCACTTGGTCGGTCTGCAATCCTGTACGCAAAGACACATAGCCCAATGCCTGATTGACGGTGTATTCTGAACTGTTGAGCAAGCGGGCACTCGATAACTTCTCGTAGTCGGTACCGCCCACAAGTCCTAAACCGTCGAGCACGGTAGACGTTTGGTCTATGTTGCGGGCTTGCGGGTGCCCCTGTGCAATGGTGCTGTATTCGCTGTTGGCATTGTTCGATGGCACGTTGCCACTCCCGATGCCCCACAAATCGGTACGGCTCACCTTTGCATTCTCTCCCAAATCGCTCAGTGCCACGATGTTTCGGGTATTGCTGCTTACGCCTGTCTTATTGGTTACCCATATCTCCACACGGTTTATGGTGATGCCAGTGGTTAGGTTGGGCAAGGTTTTCATTGCGTCGTCGTAGCGCGAGCGGAACGTATGAGCCAAGAAGAAGTGTCGGTTTTCCTCGTAGTCGGCAGCTGAAATCTCGAACGGTGTAAGCTGCTTGCCACCTTTCGAGCTTACGCTCTTGTTGGAAGACTTCTTCTGCGACAACACCGTTTGCAGCTTCAACTTGCCAAACTGCATATCGGTTCTGATACCAAAGAGCGACGATGCGCCCTGTACCAACGAGTTGTTCGACGGAAACGACACGTTACCGCCTTCCACAAGTTTTATTATTTCGTCTTCCTTGCCTTCGTAACGCAGTTTGAAGTTTTGCGCATCAAAGTCGAATGTGGCGTCGGTGTTGTAGTTAAGGTTCATATTCACCTTGTCGCCTACCTTTCCGTTCACATTCAGATTTATCTTTTCGTCGAAGTTCATCGTTGTCATCTTGCGGTTTCTGATGGGCAACGATGGGTTGTCGATATTTTTCAGCGTAGCACCAAAGCGCAGTTCGGCTGTTCCTTGCGTTCTTACACGCACGCCACCGGGACCGAATATCTTCTCTGCAGGACCGAGTGCGAAGTGCATATCCGTAAAGTCGAACTTCTCTTTTCCTTTCTTTTCTAATATCTCCTTGTTCTTCTGGCGATAGTAATCGGCAAAACTGCGCTTCTCGCTCCACGCCCTGTACTCTTCGGGCGTCATCATAATAGGTGTTGTAATATAGGTGTCGCCTATCTTGTTGCCTATTATATACATGTTGAGCGTGTCGTTGTATTCCACGCTCTGCTTCAGATTTTCGGGGCGAGCGAGGTCGTAAGAGCCTTGCTCCAAGTCGTCGTGGGTTATGGGTGTGGTGCGTTGCACCTTCCAACGTGGGTGCAGCAGCGAGTCGGGAATGTCCTCGTTCTCCAATTCAACGTCCAATACATTTGCCTTCTTCGTTGTGTCGGGTGGCGCAACCATCGTCTGCAATGCGCTTACAAATGGCAACACATTCGCAAACGAGCGTCCCAAAGCCAACAGACTGATGCCTGCAAGCAACATAAGAATGGATAATATGTATTTTCTTTGTTTCATTGATGAAAACTTTGCCCGCCGCTTTTTCTTTCCGAAAATCTTTCAACGATGAAAAAACGAACGCGCAACGGTTTGTCTATTTTATTTGCTTCAACGCTAATTTCACCACTTGTTCCACTGGTAAATCGGGCTGTTCGGTCAAGATGGCTACTACAACCTTTGCCGATGGTGCAGGCGAGAAGCCCAACATCGTGAGTGCTCCCACTGCTTCGTCTTTTACAGCGTTGTTTACGTTCGCCGTGGCTGGTTGGCTGCTGACGTGCAATTCTTCGGCTATACCGCTTTGCACAATCTTGTCTTTCAAGTCTACGATGATGCGTTGTGCCGTTTTCAGCCCGATGCCCTTTACAGTTTTCAGCATCTTGTCGTCGCCGTTGGCTATCACGTTGCACAGTTCGGCAGGCGTGAGCGACGACAGTATCATACGTGCGGTGTTCGCTCCCACCCCCGACACGGTGATGAGCAGTCGGTAGAGCGAACGTTCCTGCTTTGTGGCAAAGCCGTAAAGCGTATAGTTATCGTCGCGTCCGCCCGTCATAATGGCTTCGTGTACAAACAACTTTACGCTTTGCTTGCCTTGAATGGCACTGTAAGTATTCAGCGAAATGTTCAGTCCGTAGCCCACGCCATGCGCTTCTACGACTGCCAATGCCGGCGAAAGCTCGACAAGTTCACCCTTTATATATTCTATCATAAAAACTTTTCTTTGTCTTTGCCCGCTCAAGCAGGGCTTTGTATATACATCTTTATAAACGATACGCCCTGCCTTTTATTGCATTCGAGCCGTAAAAAGCTGTGTTTCGCTGCAATGCGCTTACTTCTTTCCTCGTGTATAGAGCTTTCTGTATCGCGTACCCACGCTGCGAAGCTTACCCTCTGCTTCCAAGCGGGCAGACAGTTGGTAGGCATACGATTGAGAAAGACCGAGCTTTTGGCGCAAGTCGGCAACGGTGATGATAGGGTTTTCGGTGAACAACTCGTCGATTGCGGAATCGACAACTTCGGTTGTGGGAACCGACGAAGTGCCAAAACGGTAGGTCATATTCTCGAACTGGGTGTCATCGAGCGACTCAAGAAACTCTGTATCGGGGCGGAACTTCACCGTTCTCACCTTCGGATTGTTCAATCGGCGGTGGTGTGTGTGCGGGTCTTCGTAGATGTCGCCTTTCACAGCGAGCGAAAAGTAGCCCAATCCCGGCAGATGAACATTGTTGCCCATCTTCAATTCCGCTGCCATTTCGTCTTTCAAGGCACTTACGGCTGCAACAACGTCGCTTGGCGTAAGCGATGTAGCCTCCTGTATGCGTTGAGCAAGGTGTTTCACTCCTACGGTTTCGTTCTCTACCGCAATAACTCTGTACTCTGCATTCTTAGGCAAAGCACCGTGTGTCTTTATCAACTTATAAAATACTGCCATAGTTTTTCTCCTGATTTTAAGGGATTTATACTTAGATTTTCATTGTCTGCCAAATTATTTACACGTAGAGAAATATTTACTTACGCGTAAAGAAATATTTATTTACGTGTAGAGAAATTCTTATTTACGTGTAAAAAAATTACAATTGTAGTGCAAAGATAATAAATTCTCTTAGCAAATGCAAGAGAAAACAGAAAGAAAAACGCTCTCAAACCTATTGGAATAAGGTTTGAGAGCGTTTGCTGTAACTGCTGTTTTCTATAAGAAACAAGCGTTTGTGTGGGGTTTGGATAAACACAAACGACGGCTATCGGAAGATAGAGAAGTTTACGCTGCCATAGCTGCGGTGCTCTTTAAAGCGTGGGTGAGCCGAGAAATCGTTGTGCTTACCGTGCTCAAAGACGAACACACCATCGGCTGCGAGCAGGTCGTGCTCGAATACGAGGTTGGGAAGGGTGTCGAGTTCGGGCAACGCATACGGCGGGTCGGCAAAGATGAGGTCGAACTTCTGGTGGCAAGACTTGAGGAAACGGAACACGTCGCCACGTATGAGAATGTCGTTTTCGGCATTTATCTTCTTCATACAGTCGGCTATGAAACGTGCGTGGTCGCGGTCTTTCTCTACGCTCACCACTTCTTTGCAGCCTCGTGAGACAAGTTCCAAGCTGATGCTTCCCGTACCTGCAAAGAGGTCGAGTGCGGTAATGCCGTCGAAGTCGATATATCCGTTGAGCACGTTGAAGATGTTTTCCTTTGCGAAATCGGTGGTAGGACGTGCCTTGAAGGTACGCGGAATATCGAAATGTCTGCCTTTGAACTGTCCTGTTATTATGCGCATAGTGTATTCTTTATCGTTTCTTTTAATCCAAATACAACGCTTTCAGGTCGTAGGGTATATCGTTTCGCTTTGCCATTTCAGCATTGTTGAAGTCGGTTTCTATGTTCATGATGTAGTTCCGACTGATGAACTGCTGCAGCTCGCCACGCATTTCGTCGCGGTTGGGAACGTTGCCCACCATATAGAGTTCGTTGTCGCCACGGTCCATTCCCATCAGTTTCCACACGTAAAGCAGGAAATAGAGAATGTCGCTCGTGCCTGTTGCCTCGTACGAATTGCTGAATTCGAACCTATTGCGCTGAAATCTCATCACCTCCATACGCTTGTCGTGGAAGTAGGCAAAGAGCTTTTGGCGGGTGCCCGTGAACGCACGCCGATACAAATGTGTCCATACCGCCTGCATCAGGGGTTGCACGCGTATGTCGGGGAAGTGGTCGTCTACCACCATCTTCAGGTCTTTGTTCACCGCAAACACCGCTACGGCATTCAGTTCGGGCAGTATGCTCGTTACAATGTCCTCGCTGCGCTGCCATTTAAAGGTGTGCTTGTAGAGCGTTTCCACATCTTGCTCCCGATATTCGTCTAACGGTACAAGCATTGTGGGCGTGTCTACCACCAACAATACACGCTTATAGCCACTCTGCAAGAGTTCCGACTTCTTGAAAGCCTCGCGCAGATTAGCGGCTATGGATATGCTGTTGTTCAGCTCGTAAGGCTCAAACACGATGTTGTCATCGGCTTGTGGGTCGCCAACGGCGAACATCATACTGCCCTCGCCAATGCGTATGGTGAGGCGTATGCGTTTATCGGATATGTTGTTGTCTATCTGAACCATCGTTTATAAGTGCTGCAAACTTACGCATTTTTTTCCGATTATGCTGCCTTTCGCATTATAAATATTGTATATAAGGAGTGCTTCGGGAGTAATTTCCTACACAAATGGAAAGCTGCCGAATAAAAAATGGCTAACTTTGCACGGCGAGAAATAAGCACATCAAAGAATGATACAAGACGAATTGGTTTACCAAATACTGCAAGACTTCGGCTTTGAACCCACGCAAGACCAACGGAACGCCTTGCACATCTTTGCCCGTTTTATGACCGACAGAAGCGAAAACGCAGCGATGATACTGCGTGGAAGCGCAGGTACGGGCAAGACTTCGCTTGCCGGAGCCATTGTAAGAGCCGTGAACCGACTGCGCATTAAGGTGTCGTTGCTGGCACCTACGGGCAGGGCGGCAAAGGTTTTCTCGCTCAATGCAGGCTTGGCAGCCTCAACCATTCACCGCAAAATCTATCGGGAGAAGGCTTTCAACGGTGCCGATGGGCAGTTTCAGCTGAACAACAATATGTTCCGCGATATGCTGTTTATGGTAGACGAGGCATCGATGATTAGCCTTTCGCAAAGCAACACCACCTTTGGCAGCGGCAGATTGCTCGACGATTTGGTGCAATATGTTTACAGCAGCGGGGCTAACTGCCGTCTGTTGCTCATCGGCGACAAGGCTCAGCTGCCCCCAGTGGGCGAACAGGAAAGCCCTGCGCTGCGTGCCGACGTGTTGAAAGCTTACGGCTTGCAGGTTTACGAATGCGATTTAAACGAGGTGTTGCGACAAAGTCAGCATTCGGGAATACTGTGGAATGCCACCACTATTCGCGAAATGATAACCTACAACACGGCGACCCAGCTGCCCCAAATACACCTGAAAGGGTTTGCCGACATCTCTATCGTGCAGGGCAACGAGCTGATTGAGAGTCTTGCATCGAGCTATTCGGCAGTGGGAATGGACGAAACAATGGTAATAACACGGTCGAACAAGCGGGCAAACATCTTCAATCAAGGCATTCGCAATACCATTCTCGGACGCGAGGAAGAGCTTACGACGGGCGATTTGGTAATGGTAGTGAAGAACAAATACTTGGAAAAAGACCGCAGCACCGATATTTCGTTTATTGCAAATGGCGACCACGCCGTGGTGCGGCGCGTGCGCAACATTCGCGAACTGTATGGTTTCCGCTTTGCCGACGTCGCTTTGGAGTTTCCCGACTACAACAATACCGAACTGGATACGGTTGTTGTGCTCGACACGCTCACGACGGAAGCCCCTGCACTGACACACGAACAGAACGACAAACTGTTTCAAAGTGTAATGGAAGACTATGCCGACGTGCCCCGAAAAGCCGACCGCATGAAGCAATTGCGCGAAGACGAATACTTCAACGCCATGCAAATAAAATTCGGCTATGCCGTTACGTGCCACAAAGCGCAGGGCGGACAGTGGGCGCACATCTATCTCGACCAAGGCTATATGACCGACGAAATGCTCACACCCGACTATATTCACTGGCTCTACACCGCCTTCACACGTGCCACCGAGCACCTTTACTTGGTGAATTGGAGTAAGAAACAAACCGCAGAATAATGGAAATTACAGTAGCGTATCTTCAAGAAGCCTTCAGAAAATACAACGAAGAGATTTTCGGAAACGCCCTTCCTATGCCCAACTTGAGGGTGTCGAACGCCAAACGAAGGTTGGGTTCGATGCACTGTCGCATACAAAAAACATGGGGAAAGACGCACCGCAGTTTCACCATCGTGGTGTCTAACTATTACGATGTGCCGCTATCGCTCATCGAAGACACCCTTATTCACGAAATGGTACACTACGAAATTGCATACAAAAAACTGAAAGACACATCGGCACACGGCACGTTGTTCCGCCAAAGAATGGACGAAATAAACCGCAAACACCACCGCAACATTACCATAAGCAAGCGAATGACAGACTATGCGCCACGCAAGAACGACCCAACAGAAACCTATTTGGTGTTGGCAATAGAAATGAACGACGGCTCACACCTGCTTAGTTCCGTAGCCCGCACAGTATTGGCAGACTTGGAAAGGCAAATAAAAAGAGTGGAAAAGATAAGCAACTTCTGCTGGTATGTTACGCAAGATGCCTATTTCCGCAACTTCCCGAAGGTACGAACCCTCCGTGCCCGCTCGGTTTCCACAGAGGTTTTTACCAACCTTACTGCGCAAATGACACCTGTAAGAGATAAAAATGGGTGGGTTGAAATGCTGTAAATATTTTTCGGAATAGCAACTATTGTATAACTATCTTTCTATCAATGCTTTACAAAACCTATTGTTTTGCATTGCAAAAGCGGCTGTTTTGCACGGTAAAAGCGTAGGTTTTGCGTTGCAAAAGAGCCGCTTTCGCAACGTCAAATCGAAATTATCATTTTTCTTCAGAATTATCTTTACAAAACAGAGTCTATGTTTTTGCGGTATTGAAGATGCTTTCAGCAACTGCCTTAATCGGGAAGAAGAAAAACAAATCCTTATCGTATAGCTTTTGACTGCACCTGTTGCGCGCGTACATTATAAATATAAAAGCCCCTGCTCGGTAGTACGAGCAAGGGCAACTATGATAGAATTTGAAGTTAAAAAGAGAGTGTTTATACAGGCAGATGCCCTACCCTCCTTTATCGGAATTATTTTAATTGTCCTCTTGGAACAATGGGTCGTCATGCGTAAGCATAATAGGCTTTTGATCGTATGCCTTCAATATGTTTTCTGGAACATATTTCTTGTCTATCACAAGACGGAAGGTGTACTCGTTGAACCATGGATTTGACATTATCAAACAACCATTGTGGCCGTTTGTTGGGCCCCAGCTGTTCTCTACCATCCACTTCTTTGGCTGTCCGTTCTCGTCGAGGTCTACAGCTGTAAGTGTCATAGCGTGGGTAGAACCGCTATCGAATGTAGAGATGCGTTCTGCCTTGTTCATTGGGAAAGATGTGCCAAAGAGCGTGCCATAATCGTAGTTGTCCAAATCCAAGAAACCACGCTTGCGGTCTAACTGCTTGCCTACATCATAGCTTGTATACATCTTTGTATTGTCCTTCAGAGAGGCAATAGACATCTTTGCAATGTCTTCCATAGGAAGATTGATGTACTTCCAGTTGTGGCCGTCGTAGGTATGGCGGTCATATTCCACTTCGTAAGTCTTGTAGTACTCGCGGCGTGGGTCGTTCATTGCCATAATGAAGGTACCGTTGAGTTTATTTCCCATCACTTCATCGCGGAACGACTGTGGAGTATAAGTCTTTGGTTTGCCAACGCTGTTGCCGTTCTTATCCTTGAAAGCATACTCGAAAGTCTTCACAGGCTCGCCCAATGAGAGGGTGAGAATGCGATAGATGTCGCCCAACATTTCTGTTTTGCGCGCCTTAATAGCTGCTGCCGACTTCTTGTTAGCTACCATCTTACGAAGTTCCAATCCAAATTCGCGGAGCTTAGAAGAAATGATTGATGCCATACGAGAAGTGTTTTCAGCTGAATAACTCTCTGGCATTGCTTCCATAGGAACAAGTCCGTACTTATCAACGAGGTCTGAAACACCACAGAAAGTACCACCATCATTTATCGGATGCTTAAAGAAGAACTGCACAGTAGGGTCTTCTATTGGTTTGTTGGCATTGTCGATAACGCCTTGAAGCATAAGGTTGGACTTCTCCAACTGGTCGTGGAGACTCAGGTAAACGTGTGAGAACTCTACTCGAAGAGTATCTTTGTGCTTGCTCGCAAAGTTGGAACGCAACACATTTAAACCAGTAAAGAGCCAGCAACGACCCGAGCTTTTCTGGTCGTGAATATTCTGCTTGGTTGTCTCAACGCTAAAATGACTATCAATCTTGCCTGCTTTCTTGAAGTTGCGAGCAAGGTCGTCGATAGAGTTTGTTGCAATAGCGTTTGCAAGAGCACGATTAGCAGTTGATGAATGTCCTGCGGTGATTTTCTCCATCATCTGCTTGTCAATTCCACCACCCTTTGTCTGTGCCTGCATTGAAAGCGAAAGGCTAATCAATCCACAGACCATTAAAGTCTTTTTGTTCATAGAATTTGCTTGTAAATTTTAGATTATTTCTGTATTTATAGTATTCCGATTGTTGTCGCTGCCTGCTTCTGTCCGTGCTGAAAACGCAAAGACGACTGCCAAAATAGACGACCGTGCAAAGATAGCTAAAAAACTTTAATCCCACAACTTTATAAGGAACAATAGTTAAAGCGTGTGATAGGAAAAGAGTGCAGACGTATCTGCACTCCATATTTGCGCTTTTCCATTATACTGTAATCTCTGCCGAACCGAAGCAGCGGTTGTGGTCTTTGTCGTAGATAACGCAGAACTGACCGGGTGCTACGCCGTGTATCTTGTCTTCAGAATGTACAATTGCTTCTGTCGGCTCGCCATCGCCATTGGCAGGAAGCAACTCCAAATAGCCCTTGTGGAACTCTGGCGTGTGCCTGATTTTAAAGCAAATGGAAATTCGTCCAGCCGTTTCGGCATCGCTGCTGCCTGCTTCGGGGCGGGGCGTTTCGGTGAGCCAATGCAAGCCGTGCACCTTAAAGTCTTTCTTGTACGCCGTTTCGGGGTCGTAGCCGTGGCTGACAAACAACACATTGGCAGCAACATCTTTCTTCACAACAAACCACGGTCCACCGCCAAAGCCCAAGCCTTTGCGCTGTCCGATGGTGTGGAACCACAGTCCTTTGTGCTGTCCTATCTTCTTTCCAGTTTCAAGTTCCACCACATCGCCTACCTGTTCGCCAAGATAACGGCGCACATATTCGTTGTAGTCGATGTTGCCCAAGAAGCAAATACCTTGCGAATCCTTACGCTTGGCATTGATTAGGTGTTCGCGTTCGGCTATCTCGCGCACCTCGTTCTTTGCATAATGACCTATCGGGAATATGGCTTTTCTAAGTTGCCAATCGTATATCTGTGCCAGAAAGTCGGTCTGGTCTTTCACTGGGTCGGGACTTGTGCAGAGCCATTTCTTTCCGTCAATCCACTTGGTTTGTGCGTAGTGCCCCGTAGCAATGAGGTCGTAGTCGTGTCCGCACTTCTCTTCGAAGGCACCGAACTTAATGATGCGGTTGCACATAACGTCGGGATTGGGCGTAAGACCTGCACGCACCTTGTCCATGGTGTACTTCGTTACCTGACTCCAGTACTCCTTATGACAGTCTATCACATTGAATCGGCAGCCATAACGCCGTGCCACAGCCGTTGCCATCTCCACGTCTTCTTCCGAATTGCAGTCCCATTCTTCTTTCTCTTCGGGACCAATGCGGATATAAAAGCAGTCGGGAGTAAGCCCTAACCGTGCAAATTCGTAGACAACAACTGAACTATCGACACCGCCCGAAAGCAGTACCGCAATGCGCTTATCCTTTATTTCATCATAATTCATACTGCAAAGTTACTGATTTTCATTAACTTTTGCATCATCATCGGCTATCTTTTTGCGACTTCCCACCTTCATTTTGTCGAACCCAATGCCATAAACGCCGTTTACAGCACTCTGCGAAACAAAGGCTTCGGGGTCTATCTCGTCGATAACACGGAATATATCGCGGGTTTCGGAACGGCGCGCAAGTATGAAAAGCATACCCAATTCCTTGCCCGTATAGAAGCCACGGGCGTCGATAAGTGTACAGCCACGCTCCACATCGCTGTTAATGGCATTGCCAATTTCCCTCCATTTGTCGGAAACAACGAAGAACTGAACCGACCCACGCATACCATTGACAACATAATCGACCACTCCCGTCATGATGAAAAGCGTGATGTAACCATATATAATGTTCTCCCAATTGTGCAGAACCAAGTAGCCAGACGTAATTATAACAAGGTCGCAACCCAATATTATCTTACCCAACGATACATCGTGGTGCTTGTTTATCATTGCCGCAATTACGTCCGAGCCGCCCGTACTGGCGTTGTATTGCAAGGCTACGCCCGTTCCGAACCCTAAAAGCACGCCACCAATAACGCTGGCAAGGAAAGGTTCGTTGGGGAAAAGAGTGTTTCCTGCCATCATTTCTTGAAAGATAGTGCTGGTAACGGTAAACACCACCACGGCAAAAATGGTGCGAATGCAAAACCGCCAGCCCAAGGTTTTCAGTGCAACCAACAGCAACGAGATGTTCAGCACGAAGTAAGTAACCTGCACAGGAGTTTCCGTGCCCCAGTAAAGCACCGATGAAAGACCTGCTATACCACCGATAGGAATCTTGTGGGGCAATACAAATGCACACCAGCCAAAGCACCCTATGGATATGGCAATGGCAATTATCAAGAAGTTTTTAATCTCTCTGAAAAGCTGTTTTTGTTTAATTCCGTTCATTGTTATACGCTCATTTACCTTTAATTCATACTATGTATTTAAACAACATATTTGTTCTTTCAGAATAAGAAAGCACCGCTTGGTTGCAGAAACCGTTTTATCAATCCTGCTCGTCAGTGGTTTTGCCTTATTCCTCGTATTCCGTTGGGTCTGCCAATCCTGCTTCGCCGAAAGCTTCGTGCCGTTCGATACAAGTGCCACACTTACCGCAATGGCGGTTGCCCGCTTTGTAGCAACTCCACGTTTCGGCATAGTTGATGCCGAGTTTTGTACCAATACGCACAATATCGGCTTTTGTAATGTTGGTAAAGGCAGCTTCTATGCGGGTGTTGTTGAACGTGCCTGCTTCGGTGGCAGCAGTCATTGCGTCGATGAAATCGGGACGACAGTCGGGGTAGATGGTGTGGTCGCCACCATGGTTGGCAATGTAAATGCGGTTGAGATTGTGGCTTTCGGCAATACCTGCTGCGATGGCAAGCATAATGCCGTTGCGGAATGGCACCACCGTCGATTTCATATTCTCCTCTTCGTAATGCCCTTCAGGAATCTTGTCCGACCCTTCCAAGAGCGAACTCTTGAAGTATTGCTGCATGAACTGCAAAGGAATAACAATGTGGCGTATGCCCAAGCGTTTGCAATGCAATGCCGCAAAAGGCAATTCCTTGCAGGCGTGGTTCTGCCCGTAATCGAACGAAACGGCTAAGGCGATGGTTTCAGCCTTGTCGTACAAGAGCGTAATGGAGTCGAGTCCACCGCTAACGATAATAATAGAATCTTTCATTTATGTCAGTTTGTTACTGCAAAATTACAAAAAAGATTGTGTTTCGTTTCCCTGATAAAATATTTTTTCGTATTTTTGCCGTAGGAATGTATTCATTATAATTATATAAAAATCAATCAAATGAAGATTAATGATTTCAACTTCGCTGGACAGAAAGCAATTGTTCGCGTGGATTTTAATGTGCCATTGGACGAGAATGGTAATGTAACAGACGACACACGTATCCGTGGTGCCTTACCAACTTTGAAGAAAGTGCTTGCTGACGGTGGCGCACTCATTATGATGAGCCACATGGGTAAGCCTAAAGGCAAGGTGAAGGCTGAACTCTCATTGAGCCAGATAGTGAAAAACGTAAGCGAAGCACTTGGCGTAACCGTTAAATTTGCCAAGGACGCAGGCAACGCTGAAGCCGAAGTTGCAGCTTTGAAGAACGGAGAAGCACTCTTGTTGGAGAACCTTCGCTTCTACGCTGAAGAAGAAGGCAAGCCTGTCGGCGTAGAAAAAGGCACACCAGAATACGACGCTGCCAAGAAAGAAATGAAGATACGTCAGGCTGATTTCGCAAAGAAATTGGCTTCATACGCTGACGTATATGTGAACGATGCTTTCGGTACAGCTCACCGCAAGCACGCTTCAACAGCCGTTATTGCCGACTACTTCGATGCCGACCACAAGATGTTAGGCTTCTTAATGGAGAAAGAGGTAACCGCAATCAACAATGTTTTGAAGAACGCACAGCACCCTTTCACCGCCATTATCGGAGGTTCAAAGGTCAGCTCTAAGCTCGGCGTCATCAAAAACCTGCTCGATAAGGTAGACAACCTTATCATCGGTGGCGGCATGGGCTACACTTTCATCAAGGCACAAGGCGGAAACGTAGGTTTGTCGCTACACGAAGACGACCTGATGCCTGAAGCATTGAACGTAATGGCAGCAGCAAAGAAAAAGGGCGTAAACCTCTCGCTCTCTATCGCATCTATCTGCGCACAACAGTTCTCTAACGATGCAGAGCGCAAGGAGTTCCCTATCAACCAGATTCCAAACGATTGGGAAGGTATGGACGCTGCCCCCGAAAGTCTTGAAATATGGAAGAAGATTATTCTCAACTCAAAGACTATACTATGGAACGGTCCTGTTGGCGTATTCGAATTCGAGAACTTTGCTCACGGTACAGGCGAAATTGCGAAGTATGTTGCCGAAGCTACACAAAAGAACGGTGCGTTCTCGCTCGTTGGTGGTGGCGACTCGGTAGCTGCCGTAAACAAGTTTGGCTTGGCAGACAAGGTTTCTTATGTTTCAACAGGTGGCGGTGCAATGCTCGAAGCTATCGAGGGCAAAGTGTTGCCAGGCGTTGCAGCAATTGAGAAATAGAATTTTCGTTCAAGCAAAACAGAATATTCGATAAACTAAAGAAAGAAGAAAGGAAGCCCATATCGGGTTTCCTTTCTTTGCTTTTATTCCCTATCTGAACGTGAATTCGTCATAAGAAACACGCCAGTACATTACAAACTCACGTTATTCTACGAACGAAAATGAGGCGATAAATATGTAAATATTTTTCATAGGCGTAATTGCCGCTTAATTAACTAACCATCAGCGTGTTACAAAACCTATTGTTTTGCGTTCCAAAAGCGGCTGTTTTGCACGGTAAAAGCGTAGGTTTTGCAACGCAAAAGAGCCGCTTTCGCAATGTCAAAACGCAGTTGTCATTTTTTAAGAGAATTATCTTTACAAAACTGAACCGAAAAAGCCTCACAGTTTCATCGGTGAGTTTGATAAAAAATATCTATGAGATTGCGTGCTTAACCTACTTCCTTATACCGAGCCAACGCCTACTTGAAAGCTTCGCGTCTCGTTCTGTGATACGCACAGATAGGATAAGGTGAAGTGGGAAAACCCTATTTAACAATCAAATAGGTTAGTTTTCCAACAATTTTTAGTACCTTTGAACCCAATTTAGAAGGATAATTAATTATGAGTAACAACTTATTAAAAGGTAAAAGAGGCATTATTTTCGGTGCCTTAAACGAGCAGTCAATCGCATGGAAAGTTGCTGAAAGAGCAGTAGAAGAAGGAGCAACGATAACACTTTCAAATACTCCGGTAGCCGTGAGAATGGGTACTGTAAGCGCATTGGCTGAGAAATTGAATTGTGAAGTAATTGCAGCTGATGCAACAAGTGTAGAGGATTTGGAGAATGTTTTCAATCGTTCGGTGGAGATTTTAGGTGGAAAGATTGATTTCGTGTTGCACTCTATCGGTATGTCACCAAATGTTCGCAAGCACCGTACATACGACGACTTGGACTACAATATGCTAGGCACGACGCTCGATATTTCGGCTATGTCGTTCCACAAGATGATTCAGAGCGCGAAGAAGCTCGACGCTATCAACGAGTATGGCTCAATCTTGGCTTTGTCGTACATTGCTGCACAGCGTACATTCTTCGGTTACAACGATATGGCTGATGCCAAAGCTCTCTTGGAAAGCATTGCGCGCAGCTTCGGTTACATCTACGGTCGCGAAAAGAACGTGCGTATCAACACCATCTCTCAATCGCCAACGATGACCACAGCTGGTCAAGGCGTGAAGGGTATGGACAAGTTGTACGACTTCGCCAACTGTATGTCGCCACTCGGTAACGCTTCGGCAGCCGAATGCGCAGACTACTGCATCGTTATGTTCTCTGACTTAACGAAGAAGGTAACCATGCAAAACCTCTACCACGACGGCGGTTTCTCTAACATTGGTATGAGCCTTCGTGCTATGACGACCTACGAAAAGGGTATCGGCGACGAATATAAAGACGAGAACGGAAAAATCATTTACGGATAAATCTCCGCACTCCAAAACACATAAAACGACACGGGGCGACACGCATGGTGCCGCCCTGTGTTGTTTTATACTCCTTACAAGTATCGCCATTACGATATAAAACAACCACACAATTGCTTATAAATTATAACTTACGCATCTACCTAATACCTTAAAAACCTATTTTAAACACCTTTTTCATTGATTATTGATTGATATTTGCGTATTCTGCAAGATGAAACTTATAATCTAAAAGCACTGCGTTTATCACATAGCCACACCTCCGTTCTGTTTTTACAGCATCGTTGCACAACCGTTGCTACAAGGCGGTAAGCAGCAAAATACCAGCAAGTAACCAACACCTTATTATATAATGAAGGTACGAACAAATTTGCCTTTGAATGGTCTTGTTCTCCCCTGTTGCTGATAAAAAAGTAGAGAATAAGTAAAAAATTACAAGGCAAGATGTGATTTTTGAGTATTAAAAATTTGTTATGTCATTTAATTAGTGTAATTTTGTACCGCATTTGGAGCAGCCTTGTCTTAATAACCATAAAGATTTGAAAGGCGAATGCATACAAACAGAGAAAACAAAAAAAATATAAAAAACAATCTAACTTAAATCGAATTTAATTATGAATCAAGATTCTAAGAAAGTCAGTCCATTCTCATCTGAAGGCATTAGCCAAGGTCTTTCTAAAGTTGGAGAATTGCTGAAGACAAGAAAGTTTTGGGTAGAGCTGGTTATCATGACCCTTGGTATGTTCGTTGCAGCCCTCGGTGTCTACTTCTTCCTTATCCCAAGTAAGCTCATTGTAGGTTCTATCACTGGTCTTTCACTGGTAATCTCCCAGCTTTTACCATTCATTTCAGTTGGTAATGTTATCTTTATTATCAACGCAATCTTGTTAGTATTGTCGTTTGTTCTGATAGGAAACGAGTTTGGTGCCAAGACTGTTTACACAGCACTTATACTTGGTCCGATGATTGACTTCCTTGGAACAATCTTCCCAATGTCAGAATCTATGTTCACACAGCATGTTCCTGGTGGTATAATAACAAATCCTTGGTTCGACTTGCTTTGCTTCGTGCTGATTCTGAGTGCTTCGCAAAGTATTCTTTTCAGTATCAACGCATCTACAGGTGGACTCGATATTCTCGCAAAGATTATCAATAAGTACACAGGTGTAAGCCTTGGTACATCGGTAACATTCGCAGGTGGTGCCATTTGCTGTACTGCTTTTGCCATCAACCCTCCTTATCTCGTTATCATCGGTCTTATCGGTACATGGATGAACGGTCTTATCTTGAACCACTTCATGTTGGGTATGAACATGCGGAACCGTGTATTTGTTATTTCAAAAGACTACGAACGGATTCAAGACTATGTTATCAACACCCTTCACCGTGGTGTAACCATGCACGAGGTTATTGGTGGTTTCAGCCATCAGAAGAACGTACAGTTGGAAATTATCTTAACCAACGAAGAGTTGTCTAACTTCATGGCGTTCCTTGCTAAAGAAGAAATTGATTCGTTCTGCACCACCGACACCGTCAGCGAAGTACGCGGTTTGTGGAACAAGAACAAAAAACATAAACACTAAAAAGTAAGAAAAAGGGTGCAAGTTACATTGTATCCGAAACTAAAAATAAAGAGACGGCATAACAAATATGCCGCCTCTTTATAATGTATAAAGGCACATTGAAATAAAGTTTATTCATTATTAATTATGAAAATCAAAAGCATTATCGCATTATTATTATTGAGTTCGACAACCGTAATGGCGCAAGAAACAAAGCCTGTAAGCTTGCAGGTCGAGGCAAGAGCCGACTATCAGCGCATAAACATTGACGGCAAGAAGATTAAAGAGGGAAGCGGATTCAAGGGAAATGTTGTAAATATCATCTTGAAAGGCGACATTTCGCCAAAGTTCTCGTATGCTTTCCGCAACCGTCTGAACGGTATCAACAAGGACTACAACTTCTTTAACTCTACCGACTGGTTGTACTTGAAGTATAAACCCAACAAGAACGTATCTCTTATAGCAGGTAAATACATTGTATTGGTGGCAGGTTACGAGTTGTTGCCCGCTCCAATCGACTGCTATTTCCTATCAGAATTCTGCTACAACTTCCCTTGCTACCAATGGGGACTTGTGGGCGAGTTCACCACCAACAGCGGAAACGATGTCTTCTCGGCACAGATTTGCCAAAGCCCATACCAGAAAGTCTACGAAAACAAAGCAGGAAAAGCAGCAGAAATGTATGCCTACAACGTAGCGTGGAATGGTCGCCACGGCTTTTGGGAACCTTTTTGGTCGGTAAATATGTCGGAATATGCGCCCCATAAGTTCATCAACTACATTTCGTTAGGCAACAAATTCCACCTTGCCGACAACCTTCAATTAGAGTTAGACTATTGGAACCGTGCAGCTTCAGGACAAGGTTTCATCGGCAAAGACTGCTCGGTTATCGGTCAAGTTACTTACCAACCCACCGAAAAACTGAACGTTTTTGCAAAGGCAAGCTACGAAGTGAACCACGCAGGAACCGATGCTGACGTTGCCGTAGTGGACGGAACAGAACTCACTCGCGTTGGTGGCGGTGTAGAATACTACCCATTGAAAGAGAAGAACGTCAGAATACACGGCTATTACAGCTACTCATTTGGCAAGAACGCCAACCCTGCAGGTGTGGTTCAAGACAAGATGTCGGAACTTAACATAGGTGTAACTTGGCGTGGCAAAGTGCTCTAATACATCTTTGTAATTGCAGTTGAGCCGAATGGCTCATACGAAATAGAAGCGAACCAATGCTTGCAGTGAGCGTTGGTTCGCTTTTTTGTGTTCATTCACTGCCACTAAAAAGGTAACAGAACTTAGGCGGAGACAACACAATAAAAGTGTAAATATTTTTCACAAGTGCAACTTTCACGCAACCACTTAATTATCAACACTTTGCAAAACCTATTGTTTTGCATTCCAAAAGCGTAGGTTTTGCACGGTAAAAGCGGCTCTTTTGCATCGTAAAACAGCCGCTTTCGCAACGCCAAATCGAAATTACCATTTTCCTTATAAATTATCTTTACAAAATTAAGGCTATTTCTATGCGTTGGCTTAAAGTTCTATAGATTATAGGGAAACTAGAATTTCTATATGACACTTTATTTTTTCTACTGTATTAGAAACCGCTATGAACCGCACCCCCACCAACATTGCGCCTTACAAATACCTATGCACTATTGCTGGCTTTCCGTCTGTGCTTCCCACTCTTTCATTGCTTCTTTCCAGTCTGTTACTTCTCCGCTGGCAATGGCTTCCGCCTCTTGGCGTGCTTGGTCGCGCGCCTTGTCGCGTGCCCGCTTTGCTTTCATATCGGCAATGGTCTGCTCGTCGAGTATGACGATAGCACCACGACGTATTGCATCGTGCAGTTCCTCTTCGCCAAAGGCTTTGCCCGGTTGGTTGAAATCGGAGATGTTGAACTCGTAATCCACACGCAAGTCGTGGCGCACGAGCTTCTGTTGGTGGCGGTTGCCCGCATTTTTAAGTCGCAAGAGCTTTGCTATTTCCTTTATTTCGCTTTCCGAAAACTTGTTTCTTCCCATCGGTTACTGTTTGAATAATGCTTATTGGTGTTTGCGTTTCTACTGCAAATATACCACTTTTCGTTCACAACACCAAATATCCAGTTGCAGTTTCACCTTCCCCAACACAGCAATTATCCGCACGAAAACAAGGAGTTTTCGGAATTAAATTCATATATTTGCAGTGTTGAAACAACTACGATAAATAAACAAAAAATGCTTCGGAAAACATGGAAATAACAACCCAAGAACAGTACCAGACCACGATGTGGAAGGGCGGAACTACACGACAGATTTTCATCAGCCCCGCTGACGGCGACTTGGCGGCACGCCGCTTCGACCTGCGCATATCGTCTGCCATCATCGAACTGACGGAAAGCGACTTCTCCGACTTCACGGGCTTCACACGCTACATACTCCCCTTGGAGGGCGAAATAACGTTGTTGAAAGACGGACGCCGCATACTGCTCTCACACAACGAGTTATACAAGTTTGAAGGCGACGAGGTTGTAAGCTCTGAAAACACAAAGGGGGCTATCGACTTCAACATTATCGTGCGACACGGCATAGACGTTGAAGTGGGCATCGTGCAGGACGAATGCTTCAGCGACAGCCGAAAAACGGTGCTGTTTGCCCTCGAAGACATCTTCGTAGACGGCGAACGCATCGGCAAACACGACACTGCCACCCTCGCAAAACCATTCTGCTTGAAGGGCAAGGCCGCTATCGCAAGATTTGCCGAATAGGCTTCTGTGCAGCAGCGAACAAACTTTCGACTGGCTTTGCGCAGACTTCCACACGGTCTTGCGTAAGTTTTTATGTTGTGCAACGGCTTCTGCACTTTCAGTGTAATGCCTTTGCAACAACGATGCAACGCCTTTGCAGCGTCAGTGCAGCATAGTCTACACCAGTGCTGCAAAGGCGTTGAACTGTCTAACAGTATCGTTAATGTATCTTAATTATTGCAGAAACATTTGGCAAAATCAAAATTAAAAGCATATCTTTGTGCTATCAAAATAATATTACTTTTAAGATAACATTCAAAAACAATAGAACTATGGAAAAGAAAGAATTTGCATTTAAAGGAAGTGTAATAAACGGTTTTGTTATGCTCGCTCTCGTTCTTGCAGCCTTTATAGGTGGTGTGGCAAGTGCGATTTATGGTTTTATATTGCTCGACGACGACCAAAACGGCGGAATCTGGCTTGCTCTTGCTGCGGTGTTGCTGCTTAGTTTCCTCTTTTGTGCCTGCGGTTTCGTAAAGATAGAACCCAACGAGGCGCGCGTTATGATGTTCTTCGGACAATACAAGGGAACCTTCACCGAGGTGGGTTTCCACTGGGTAAACCCTTTCATCAACACCAAAAAGCTGTCGTTCCGTGCACGCAACATCGACGCTGCGCCTATCAAAGTAAACGACAAGACGGGCAACCCCGTTATGATTGGTATGATGTTGGTGTGGCGACTCAAAGATACGTACAAGGCAATCTTTGAGATTGACTCTGAAACAATGGCTGGTTCAAGCGAAGAGATAAGCACAAAAGCAGCTGTAGGCAACATTATGGAGGCTTTCGAACGCTTCGTACGCATACAGGGCGATGCTGCCTTGCGCCACGTGGCAGGTCAATACGCCTACGACAACCTTGACGACGACGGTGAGGCACAGACCCTCCGAGACAACAGCGAAGAGATAAACAAACTGTTGGAGCAGACTCTCGACGAGCGTTTAGAGATGGCTGGCATCGAGATTATAGAGGCTCGCATCAACTATCTTGCATACGCTCCAGAGATTGCCGCCGTAATGTTGCGCCGCCAACAGGCAAGTGCTATCATCTCTGCACGAGAGAAAATCGTCGAGGGAGCAGTGTCAATGGTGGATATGGCACTGAAAAAGCTCGATAAGGAAAACATTGTAGAGCTTGACGAGGACAAGAAAGCAGCCATGGTAAGCAACCTTATGGTGGTGTTGTGCAGCGAAAGCGCAACCCAACCTGTTGTAAACTCGGGCACGCTGAATATGTAAAAACAAACTCGTTGGGGCGGAATTGTCCCAACGATACATTCAGAATACAAGGCGTTTTCGCCAAGCCGAACAAGCAATACACAACTTCCTTGAGCATTGCCACGGCAAGAAAACGACGCTTTGACGAACGGAAAAAGAACCAATGGCTTTGTAGCCGTAAGCGAAAAAGTACATGGCAAAGAAAGACAACAACACCAAAAGCTTCATTCTTCGGGTCGATGCGGACACGATGAGTGCCATAGAGAAGTGGGCAGCCGACGAGTTTCGGTCTACCAACGGACAGCTGCAGTGGATTATAACCGAAGCACTGCGCAAGGCACGCCGCCTTCCGAAGCAGAAAACGAAGGGCGAAGCTACAATAGAAACAAACAATAAAGATGGCAACAACACCGATTGAAAATCTCCGACTACGCCGTACGCAGCAGTCTACTATCTACGAAGCCGTGTCGGCATCTATCCTCCTCGTTATGTGGATAATAGGCATCGTGGCTATTGCAAGGCACAAAGCAGACAACAACATACTCATAGCACTGACCGCTATCAGTATTGGCGTTGTGCTATTGCACCTCGCTTCCTATCGTCCCACGCAGCGTTGGGTACGCAACGACTTTGAAATAAAGACTGTACGTCAAGCCGTTGTGGCAAGCAAGTTCTACCGCATCTTCGCCATAGAGATTGCCATGCTTGGCTTGTTCATTGCCATCAACGGTTTAATACACTTCAAAGACAAGGTACCCGAGGTTATAAAGGGCGGTACGGTTGTTTCCGTCGTATTCGTAACGCACATCGCTGCACACAGAAAACTAAAGAAGGTGCGCGAAGCAGAGAAGTTGGAACAACAGCAGAAAAACGCAGAGAGGTAACTTGTAGTACTCCGTTTATCCGCTTGATGTTCAATACTATACAACGCAAGATGCGAGGAAGGCGATGAACAACGCCTTTACAAGCAGAAAAAAGAATGGGAAGCCCAACACGGCTTCCCATTTTTCGTTATTGTTTCGTTATCTTTTTTACTGCTGCGACACCTTCACTATCTTCGTAGGGTCTTGCTCCTTGTTGCGTCGGTTCACCACCGTAACCACGGCTTGTGCAAGGTTTATGAATGCCTGACCCGTTACGCTGTCGATGTTTACTGCCGATGGCTCGCCCTTGTCGCCGTTCTCGCAGATGCTCTGTACCAACGGAATCTGTGCCAAAAGCGGACAGTTCATTTCCTTTGCGAGGTTCTTTGCGCCGTCTTTGCCGAAGATGTAGTACTTGTTGTTGGGCAGTTCGGCAGGCGTGAAGTACGCCATATTCTCCACCAAACCAAGAATTGGCACATTCACCTTTTCGTTTCGGTACATATCTATGCCCTTACGCGCATCGGCAAGTGCCACGTTTTGTGGGGTAGAAACGATGACTGCGCCCGTGATAGCCAAGGTTTGGAGCAGCGTGAGGTGAATGTCGCTCGTGCCCGGAGGCGTATCGAGAATGAAATAGTCCAACTCGCCCCAATCGGCATCGGCAATCAGCTGCTTCAAAGCGTTGCAAGCCATACTGCCACGCCACAGCGTTGCGGTGTCGGGGTTTACGAAAAAGCCGATGGAAAGCAACTTAACGCCATACTTTTCGATGGGTTCGATGAGCTGCCTACCGTCTTTCTCTACGGCGAAAGGGCGTTCCTGCTCTACGCCAAACATCTTTGGCATACTGGGACCGAACACGTCGGTGTCTAACAAGCCCACCTTGTAGCCCAAGCGAGCCAAGGCTATGGCGAGGTTGGCAGATACGGTGCTCTTGCCCACGCCGCCTTTTCCCGAACTGACGGCAATGACATTCTTCACCTGCGGCAGCATTTTGCCCACCTCAGGGCGTGGCGCAGACTTGAATTCGGTGTTTATTTCGACTTCCACATCTTTGCCCACCGAGTAGTGTATCTGCGCTTCGGCAGCCTTGATGGTAGACTTCATAAAGGGGTCGGTCTCGCGCGGAAACACCAAAGTGAAGCTCACTTTGTTTCCATCAATGCGTATATCGTCGGCAAGCATTTCGCTTTCTATGAGGTTCTTCTTTGTTCCGGGGTACATTACCTGCTCCAATGCATCGGTAATGAGTTTTGGATATAGTGCC
>OGWW01000006.1_pt1 | contig 119636 bp, 122 predicted proteins | sample 1576131 | NCBI WGS metagenome assembly OGWW01 (sample SAMEA3541576, study PRJEB24748) | human gut metagenome | biome: human gut; feature: human-associated habitat; material: faeces | place: China | collected 2012 | reverse complement strand
AAGTCGCTTCTTCCGCTGAATCTACTTATACTTATATTCCGAAGGACTATACAGTACCTGCTGATGCTGATTATTTCCACATCACAACCAACAATACTATTTATGGTACTGAACTTAAGGAAGATTTGAATGTAAATGTTCCGATGATTGCTGATATGTCTTCTGATATTTTCTCCCGTCCTATCGACGTGTCTAAATATATCTGTATCTATGGCGGTGCACAGAAGAATCTGGCTCCTTCCGGTGTTACATTTGTTATCGTGAAGAATGACGCTTTGGGTAAAGTTTCCCGTTATATCCCGACAATGCTGAATTATCAGACACATGTTGACAGCGGTTCCATGTTTAATACTCCTCCGGTTGTTCCTATCTATGCTGCATTGCAGACTTTACGTTGGATCAAGGCACAGGGTGGTGTGAAAGAAATGGAACGCCGTGCCATAGAAAAGGCAGATATGCTGTATGCTGAAATCGACCGCAACAAAATGTTCGTAGGTACTGCCGCACAGGAAGACCGTTCACGCATGAACATCTGTTTTGTGATGGCTCCCGAATACAAAGAACTGGAAGCTGACTTTATGAAGTTTGCTACAGAAAGGGGTATGGTAGGTATCAAAGGACACCGTTCAGTAGGTGGATTCCGTGCATCTTGCTATAATGCTATGCCAAAAGAAAGCGTACAGGCTTTGATTGACTGCATGCAGGAATTTGAGAAACTTCATTAATAATATTTATTCACCACAGAGTCACGCTGAGGTTTCACAGAGTTGTAGAACTCAGTGTTACTCAGTGAGACTCTGTGGTGAGTCTTTTTTAATATCATAGAATTATGAAAGTATTAATTGCAACAGACAAACCGTTTGCTAAAGTAGCTGTAGACGGTATTCGCAAAGAAATTGAAGCAGCAGGTTATGAACTTGCTTTGCTGGAGAAATATACAGAGAAAGCACAGTTACTGGATGCTGTGAAAGATGCCAATGCTATCATTATCCGTAGTGATATCATAGATGCCGAGGTGTTGGATGCAGCTAAAGAACTGAAGATTGTGGTACGTGCAGGTGCAGGTTATGATAATGTAGACCTGGATGCAGCTACTGCACATGGTGTATGCGTAATGAATACTCCGGGACAGAATTCAAATGCCGTGGCTGAACTTGCTTTCGGCATGATGGTGATGGCTGCCCGTAATATGTATAATGGTACTTCCGGTACGGAACTGAAAGGTAAGAAACTAGGTATCCATGCATATGGTAATGTAGGTCGTAATGTAGCCCGTATTGCTAAAGGTTTTGGAATGGAAATCTACGCTTTCGATGCTTTCTGCCCAAAAGAAGTAATTGAAAAAGATGGTGTGACAGCTGTTGACTCTACTGATGAGCTCTATTCTACTTGCAATGTAGTTTCATTGCATATTCCGGCTACTGCCGAAACGAAGAACTCCATCAACTATGCTTTGGTGAACAAAATGCCGAAGGGTGGCGTATTGGTGAACACAGCCCGTAAAGAGGTTATCAACGAAACAGAATTGATTCAGTTGATGGAAGAACGTGCTGACCTGAAATACATGACTGACATCATGCCTGCTGCCAACGAAACATTTGCAGCTAAGTTTGTCGGACGCTACTTCTCTACACCGAAGAAGATGGGAGCACAGACTGCCGAAGCTAATATCAATGCAGGTATTGCTGCTGCTCAGCAGATTGTAGGCTTCCTGAAAGACGGTTGCGAGAAATTCCGCGTTAACAAAAAGTGAGATGAATAGCAGGACTGCCTATCAATTTGCAGTAATCTATCTGACGATAGGTGCTGGTATATTTGCATTGAGCAGTATATTCAGAAAAGAACTTTCAGATTTCGCCCTCGGCTTTTGCGAGGGCGTATCTGTTGTGCTGATAGTAGGTAGTGCCATCTATTTGATAGTGCATTTCATGAAAAAGAAATCTCAATAATCCATTAAAAACACACCTTGACTTATGGCTATAATTAAACCTTTTAAGGGCGTTCGTCCTCCGCAGGACCTGGTAGAACAGGTTGCTTCCCGTCCGTATGATGTGCTGAACTCAGCAGAAGCGCGCGAAGAAGCGAAAGGAAACGAGAAATCCCTGTATCATATCATTAAGCCCGAAATAGATTTTCCGGTAGGCACTGACGAACATGATGAATGTGTTTATCAGAAAGCTGCTGAAAACTTCCAAATGTTCCAGGATAAAGGCTGGTTGGTGCAGGACGATAAAGAAAACTATTACGTCTATGCGCAGACCATGAATGGAAAGACGCAGTATGGTCTGGTAGTTGGCGCTTATGTTCCCGACTATATGAACGGTGTCATCAAAAAGCATGAATTGACCCGCCGCGATAAGGAAGAAGACCGCATGAAGCATGTTCGCGTGAACAATGCCAATATCGAACCGGTATTCTTTGCATATCCTGACAATGCTACTCTGGATGCTATTATCGCTCATTATACTGCCGGAAAGCCAGTGTACGACTTTATCGCTCCCGGCGATGGTTTCGGACATACTTTCTGGATTATTGATAAACAGGAAGATATTGATGCCATCACCCAGGAATTTGCTAAGATGCCTGCCCTCTACATTGCCGACGGACATCATCGTAGTGCTGCCGCCGCTTTGGTGGGAGCTGAAAAAGCGAAGCAGAATCCTAATCATTCCGGTGACGAAGAATACAACTACTTCATGGCTGTTTGCTTCCCCGCCAACCAACTGACAATTATCGATTATAACCGTGTTGTCAAAGACTTGAACGGTTTGACACCGGAACAGTTCCTGGCTGCTGTCAGCAAGAACTTCACGGTTGAAGAAAAGGGTGCGGATATTTATAAACCTTCCAGTTTGCATAATTTCTCCCTTTATCTGGATGGCAAGTGGTATAGTCTGACAGCTAAACCGGGTACATACAATGATAATGATCCGATTGGCGTGCTGGATGTGACCATTTCTTCTAATCTTATTCTGGATGAAGTACTCGGTATAAAAGACCTTCGTTCCGACAAACGTATTGATTTCGTCGGTGGTATCCGTGGTCTGGGCGAGTTGAAGAAACGGGTGGATAGTGGCGAGATGAAGGTAGCTTTGGCACTTTATCCGGTCAGCATGAAGCAGTTGATGGACATTGCAGATACGGGCAACATCATGCCTCCCAAAACAACGTGGTTTGAACCGAAATTACGTTCGGGACTGGTTATCCACAAATTGGATTAAAACTATTATTTGAAAAAGAAAAACGAGGATGTTCCTTTCAACGGACATCCTCGTTTCTTTTTAAGAATGATGCTTGTAATATCGTTTTCTCATCCATCGGTCGAACAGGACGAACAACGGAATTGTAATAAGTATCAGCACCCAGAATGCCGGTATCTGAATATTGTCAGGTTTCAAGTTTTCCGTAGGAGTGAAGGCCTCCCTGATGACATCACCAAAGTAAGTGGCTAATCCGGCAATGCAACATCCTACTAAGAATACAGAAGCAGCTATCGTAGCAAACAAAGTTCTTCGTTCCGATTTCTTTTCCCGCAGACGTATAGCCTCTTCCACCTTCCTCATGGTGCGGTAAGCAAAGTTGGAAGGCAGGCGAAATTCATTTTCCGCTTTTACGGCTCTTTTCAGTCCTTTATCTTTTTGTTCTTCGTTCATACTTCCTCTTGTTTAATGAGTACATACATCTTTTTGCGTATGCGATGCAATTTTACTTTTGCATTGCTCTCTGTCAGGCCCAGAATCAGGGCGGTTTCATTCATCGTCTTTTCTTCATAGTAGAATAGAGTAATCAAGGCACGTTCGTCAGAGTTCAGTTTTTCTATGGCTCTGTTTAGTTTGATAATCATTTCCTCGCTTTCGTCGTTCAGCGTTTCATCAACCTGTTGCTCTGAAATATTGGCGAGTAACGTATCATCCATGGCAAAGGTATCAAATTTCTTTTTACGGGCTGCCGAAATCGCCGTATTATAAGCGATGGAATATATCCATGTGGAGAAAGAACTTTCGGCTTTGAAAGAGGAGAGGTGCTGGAACGCTTTCAGAAAAACGTCTTGCGTCAGTTCTTCGGCATCCTCCTGATTGCAGATGATGCGGGCAATCAGGGAAAATACCTGTTGACCGTACTGACTCAGGAAGTTTTCGTACAGAGCAGTTTCTCCTTTCAATATTCGTCGGATAATATGTGTTTCGTTATTCTCCATTTTGCTCTTTAGACGCAACTCTATATATAAGGTTACAGAATCCGGAAAGAAATATTTTTTTTCGCAGAATGTGTAACCTCACAAAGAAGCCTGCGTCTAAAGTGTACAAAGGAACAAAAATACTAATTTAAAACGAAACGAATATGATGGATTTTATTATGGTGCCTACGATTATGGCAATCATTACTTTAGGAATTTACAAACTGTTTGAATTGTTTGTATGTAAGAAGGAGCGTCTGATGCTGATTGAGAAGATGGGGGATAAGTATGTCCCGGATGTAGCTTGTATGCCGAAACTTTATGGCAATTTTTCTTTCTCGGCATTGAAATTAGGATGCCTGCTGGTGGGCATGGGATTGGGACTGTTGATAGGTTTTGTAATTTGCACTTCGGCAATTCCCGGATACTTGGATAAGGATGTGGACAACTGGCGTGTTTATCGTGAGACGGTATCTTTGGTTTATGGAGCTTGCGTGCTTTCGTTTGGAGGTATCGGGCTTATCACAGCCTTTATTGCAGAGTTGAAGCTCAGTAAGAAATAATGGCCGGAATTTAGGAATTTTCTTATGATAAAAAAGAGTTGTCAGTCATTGGCAACTCTTTTTTGCGTTAAGAGAGAACCTTAAGGATTCTCCGTGTGTTACTATATTAGTAAATAACCTAACCAGATAAGAATATGGATAAAAAAGAAGAAAAAGCTCTCGAAAATAAGAGCAAGATACAAAAAAGTGCTGAAGAAACATTACCAGGACGACAATTGGGTTTATATTCCAAAGTCGATAAGAAAGAAGTGCGCAACATGGTTTCTGAAATAAATCCGGATAAGAATAGCTTGGGCAGCAGAGGATAGTTTCGTTTTAATTGACTATCTTTGCAACGCATTTAAAGTTTATAGAACAATGAAAACGAAGAAACGCAGGGATGTCCTATCGGCATTCAAGGAAGCGAACCGCTCGATAGAGCTGGAACGCAATGGGGGGCGTTGGATTGCAAAAGACCGTCCGCATAAAAACAAGAAGAAGTATTGTCGTAAAGATAGTAAGAAAGAGTTGTCACGTATCATCGATGGCAGCTCTTTTTGTTTTATATCACTCTTTTTGTTAACTTCGCCGTTTCTAAAATCAAAAAAACTATGTTTCGTAAACTTGTAGCAATAGAACCTGTAAGTCTGATTCCGTCAGCAGAAAAAGAACTGCACTCGTATGCAGATGAAGTTGTGATGTATCCTGATATTCCGGCAGGAGATGAGGAAATTATAGCCCGCATCGGAGATGCCGATGCTGTGCTCCTGAGTTATACTTCCCGGATAAACCGTGCGGTGTTGGAGGAGTGTACGGATATTAAATATATCGGGATGTGTTGTTCGTTGTACTCTCCCGAAAGCGCCAACGTGGATATCCGCTATGCCAATGAACGGGGAATAATCGTAACCGGTATCCGCGATTATGGCGACGAGGGTGTGGTGGAATATGTGGTCAGTGAGTTGGTGCGTTGTCTGCATGGGTTTGGTCAGGAATCATGGGAAGATATGCCGCGCGAGATTACCGGGCTGAAAGTTGGTGTTGTGGGTCTGGGTAAGTCCGGTGGCATGATAGCGGATGCATTGAAGTTTTTCGGTGCGGAGATTGCCTACTTTGCCCGTAGCGAGAAGCAGGAGGCGGCAGCTAAAGGATATCGTTTCCTGCCGTTGAACGAACTTCTTGCTCAGAGTGAGGTTGTTTTCTGTTGCCTCAATAAGAACACGGTTTTGTTGCATGAGGCGGAGTTCGGACAACTGGGAAACAAGAAGATTCTGTTCAATACCGGATTATCCCCGGCATGGGACGAACCGGCATTTGTCAAGTGGCTGGAAGGTGACAATCTTTGTTTTTGTGATACGGTGGGAGCTTTGGGTGGAGAGCAACTTTTGAGTCATCCCCATGTCCGTTGCATGCAAGTATCCACTGGCCGCACCCGTCAGGCGTTTGACCGCCTGAGCGAGAAAGTGCTTGCCAATATAAAGGAATATATCAGGTAATCGAATCAGAAGAATACAATCGGTGATGTGATATTGAGCAGGGTGTTCACCACAGACCACCCTGCTATTTCAGCCGTGGCACTGTACACATCGATTACGGCATGTACCTGCTCATTCTTTATTTCTACTCTTTGCGTATCTCCCACAAATCCGGGGGTGGATTGCATGGACATTTGCATGTTTTCGGGACCGACAGAAGCCAGTGAGGCGGCAACGGCTACATTAACTTTGGTAGGGAACATGGCGATGGCTTCGGTTGCATTGCCTGAGAAGACAACCCGTTGTTCGGTTTGCAGAGCCTCATCATATACAGCAGTTCCTTTCAAAGCATTAGGACCCTTTTCATTAAAAAACTTGGCGGTTGCATTTCCCATCAGAGAGGCTGTGCGCAGCACATCAAATCCGCCGGTAGCCCCGGAGACGATATAAACACGTGTGCCATTTGCTTGGGCTGTCTTCATCACTTCCTGATAAAAAGCTGTGTCTGCCAGTGCGCCGATAGAAAGGGTGACGATAGAAGTCCCGTTCTTCAATGCAGGCAGGGCAAATTCTTTCATGGCGGCAGGAGAGGCTGCTTCCACTAAGTAATCGGGCTTCAATGCCAGTAAATCTTCTATGGTTGTGCAAGCCATACATGTTTTTCCATGTTGCTGCATTTTGGCAACGATACGTTCAGCTTTTTCTGCTGTACGAGAGTATACACCCACTAAATCATATTCAGGCAACAAGCCATTGACAACTGCATCCGAAACTATTCCGGCGAGTCGTCCACATCCGACGATAACTAATTTTTTCATGGGGCAAAGATACTCCTTATTCGTATAAACTCCAAAATGCAGCTATGAGCTTCGTCTATTTTTTGCGGGACGATATAAATGTTGTACTTTTGTTGTACAAAAAGCAATAAGAAGTTTGAGTATATGGGACGAAAAGAAGAATATAAACTGCAAAATGAGCAATACTTGGAAGCGTTGCGTGCAGAAGAAGAAATCAAAGAACTACCTTGCGGAATCCTCTACCGTGTATTGGAAAGTGGCAACGGTGATAATACTCCCCGTTTAAATAGCATTGTGACTGTGCACTATAAAGGTACCTTGATAAACGGTCGTGAATTTGACAACTCCTGGAAGCGCAATTGTCCTGAAGCATTTCGTCTGAACCAAGTTATCGAAGGTTGGCAGATAGCCCTGCAACGAATGCATGTAGGTGACCATTGGATAGTCTATATTCCTTACACAATGGGATATGGAACACGTAGCAGCGGCCCTATTCCCGCTTTCTCCACTTTGGTGTTTGAAGTTCATCTATTAGGAATCGCGTAAATATCATATCATCATGAAAATTCTGATTATTAACGGAAGTCCCCGCAAACAAGGCCATATCTCAAAGATGCTTCAACTTATGGAAACAGAAGCAAAAGACAATGGCGACGAAGTAACCGTCGTGAGAGTTGCCGACCTGGCAATCCGTCCTTGCATCGGTTGCATGAGTTGCCGTGAGAAACTGAAATGTTGCCTGCCGGAAGATGATGCACAGCGCGTACTGAAACAGATAGAAGAGGCTCATGCCTTGATTATCGGTGCTCCCTGCTATTGGGGGAATTTGCCCGGACAACTGAAAGTAATGTTCGACCGCATCGTTTACGGAATGATGGGAGAGACATCGCGAGGCATTCCTATCGGGCTGCATAAAGGAAAAAAAGCCGTTATCGTCAGTACTTGCACCACCCCGTATCCTTTCAATATTCTTTTTAATCAGTCAAGGGGAGTGGTGAAAGCACTAAAGGAAATTCTGAAATGGAGTGGATTCAAAGTCATCTCTGCCATTGAGAAAGGCGGAACGAAGCAACATTCCGGACTGACGGAACGGGAAGTGAAACGCTGTCGCAAAGTGATACGTAAGCTGTAATCAGGAGACCATTGAAAGATAAATTTTAGAAGGAACGACAAATCTCTACCACCGTTTCTGAGATATTTGCGCGTGCAACTTCCGGTTGCATGGCCTGCTCCAACGTTATGGATGGTGGATTGATAGAATATACTCCCCGAAATCCCGCCCGATGCAGGTCGTCTGCATTTTCTACGCTACCGGCTATCAGTATAACCGGAATTTTCTGTTTGCGAGCTTTGTCAAGTATGCCGGAAGGAACTTTCCCCATTAATGTTTGTTTGTCGGCCTTTCCTTCGCCGGTGATAATCAAATCAGCACCTTTTATTTTATTGCTGAAATCAAGAGTCTCCAGCATCAACTGTATACCCGGTTTCAATTTTGCATTCAGAAAAGCCAGTAAACTGCCACCCATACCACCTGCCGCACCTGTTCCGGAATGATTGGAAATGTCTTTCCCCGTTGTGTGGAAAATGACTTCTGCAAAGTTTTTCATGCCTGCATCCAGCGCCTCTACCATTTTCCGGTCCGCTCCCTTCTGAGGAGCAAAGATATATGCGGCGCCTTCCAGACCATAAAATGGATTTTGTACGTCGCAGGCAACGGTAAAATGGGAAGTTCTTAAATCAGGGTGGACGAAACTTGTATCTATGGAAACAACTTCCATTAAAATTTTTCCGTTACCAGTTTCCAATATCTTCCCTTCTTTATCCAGAAACCGGAAACCTAAGGCCTGTAACATTCCCAGCCCGGCATCATTCGTCGCACTGCCGCCAATGCCGATGATGAAGTTGCGGCAACCACGTTCCAACGCATCACGAATCAGTTCTCCCGTTCCGTAGGAGGTGGTCAGCATCGGATTCCTTTTCTCCGGCGGAACCAGAGGCAACCCGCTGATGCTTGCCATTTCTATAAAGGCCGTTTTCCCGTCTTCCGAAATGCCGTAGTAAGTATCGTGCCATTCCATGAGAGGGTTGTGGGCAGAAATCTGCACTTCACGTCCGTTGGTTGCTGCAATCAGCACATCCAGCATTCCTTCGCCGCCATCGGCTATAGGTAGAGACAGAATTTCACACTCCGGGAATACAGAACGAATACCCTCAGCAGCAGCTTTTCCTGCTTCTGCCGAGGATAAACATCCTTTGAAGGAGTCGATGGCGATGACTACTTTCTTCATGTATTTAGATTTCCTCTATATCTTCTATATCTTCCAGTTTGGCTTCGGTCTTAGCTTCCGTCTTTGTCAATTTCTTGGTATTGTTGGCAATAACTGCCAAAGCGCGATACAGTTCAGCAAGCAGGCGTGCAAATACAACAATCAGGAAACCGTATATCGGCATGAGGAAGAAAATGCCTGTAGATACCGGCATGACGTATTGTAATTCGTTTGCTGCCAAGAGTGCGATAATCAGTGAGCAAAGTGTGCCAACAACACCGATATAAAGTCCGAGCCATTCACCCACTGTCTGTGTCAGATGGGATACTACAGGGATAGCAATGAATTCGTTGTCTTCCTGGATGACTTCTTTCAGTTTGTTTTTCCGGTTCATCCAGAGCAGATAGCTGCCCCATGCACCACCGCAAAGGATAATAAATATCAGAATAAAAGCAAAGATTGCTTTCCCCTCGGCGAACTTGAAGAACCCCGTGTCGATGACTTTCACCAGGATTGCAATAGGAAATAGCAGATTTAGTACAGCAAAGATGACATAAAGCCAACGGAAAGGTTCACGGAAGAAACGTCCGTTGTCGATGTAACCCAGCAGAGGGTCGAGAAAGGTAAACAGCTTGTTGTTCATAGTGATAAATGTTACTTATGGGAGGACCTTGCATTCTAAGATTGTAAGTATGAGGCCCTGATACATACTTATAATTAGAAGTTTTTCTATTGAATGCGGTTCTGTTTTGACAAATTTACAAAAAAAACTTTTAAACTCTGTCCGTTTCGTCTGAAAAAGAGAGAGGATTAGAAACTATTTTCTCATAACGATAAGAATACGTATCTTTGCAGCATGAGTGAAGATACCTACAAAACCATAAACGCCCCTGCCGAAGGGATTTATACCGAGAAGCGTAGCAAATTCATTGCTATCGCCTTGCCTGTGCGTACTGTCGATGAGGTAAAATCGCATCTGGAAACTTATCAGAAGAAATATTACGATGCCCGTCACGTCTGCTACGCCTATATGTTGGGAGCCGAGCGCAAGGATTTCCGTGCCAATGATAACGGAGAACCTTCCGGTACGGCAGGAAAACCTATCCTGGGACAGATTAACTCCAATGAACTGACCGATATACTGATTATCGTGGTCCGCTACTTCGGTGGCATCAAGTTGGGGACGAGCGGACTGATTGTAGCTTATAAAGCTGCTGCCGCCGAAGCGATAGCTGCTGCCGAGATTATAGAAAAGACGGTGGATGAGACGGTGGCTTTCCTGTTTGAATACCCTTTTATGAATGACGTGATGCGCATTGTCAAGGAGGAGGAGCCGGAAATACTGGAACAGTCGTACGATATGGATTGCCGCATGGCGCTTCGCATCCGTAAGTCGATGATGCCGAAGCTGAGGGCACGCCTGGAAAAAGTCGAGACATTGCGCTTTGAAGAGGATGCGTAATGTCTCAGCTCCCCGGAGAAAATTCCTCCGGAACGTCTATTTCAGAGATAAATCGTTATAGTGGATTTTCCTGTGCGTCCCGTCGCAGAAGGGTTGTTTATAAGAGCGTCCGCAGCGACACAAGGCGATTCTTCCTTTTCGTACCTCTGCTTTTCCCTCCCGGTCTATCAATTTGAAATTGCCTTCTACAATAAAAGGTCCGTTGGGTGTAGCCGTGATGGCTACTGTATTTTCTTCTGTTTCCATATCATTGTTTTTTTAATGTTATACGTTTCAAATAAAACGTTTGCGTATGGAAATAGTTTGTCCATTCACTTTTTTTGTATGGATTTCCTTATCTTTGTGCGCACTTATAAATAATATAGATATATGGCATTCGAAGCAACAAAGCGTGAGTTGGGCGAACTCTACACATTCTTTCGCCTGTTGGCAGACGGAAAGGTTTCATTGGGCACACCGCAAGTTCGGAAGGATGAAGCAAAGTGCTGGCCCATTGCGATGGTACAAAGGGAAGAGCATGACGGCACGCGCCGTTATTATATAGAACAGGAAAATATCCGTATCGTCAGCGGGACGGTGGAGAAAACGGGGACGTTTACTGTGGCTGACAAGGAAGAACAGAACATTCCCCGCGAAGACTTTGGCGGGGCGACAGAGATTATACTTGAATTGCTGAAAACGACTGCCGGTTCTGATACGATTGAAGTTCCTGAAGGTCTGGAAGGTTTTCTGGATGCCATCAATATCTACGATTTGGAGGCGAAGACGGAAGACCGCACGGATTTCTCTGTTGCCTTCTGGCACGCTGAAGCACCGTTGACGGGATTTAATGTCCGTTGCCGCCTCAGTTCGATGAACCCGTTGCTGGATGGCGGACGCACGGCAAACCTGAAACTGGAACAGTCGGGCATCAAGTTTGCTACGCCTACGGTGAACAAGGTGAATGCTTTGCCGGAATCTCCGACGGAGGTTACGGAACGTATGCTGATGATTGAGCGTCTGGGCGGAGTGCTGAAATATTCGGATGTGGCGGACCGTGTGTTCCGTTGCAACCTGCTGATGATTGATTTACACTTCCCCCGTATGTTGGCGGAGATGGTGCGCATGATGCACCTCGACGGCATTTCCCGTGTCAGCGAACTGACGGAGCGTATCAAAGAGATAAATCCTCTGAAGATAAAAGATGAACTGATAAACAAACATGGTTTCTATGAGTTTAAGATGAAACAGTTTTTGTTGGCACTTGCTTTGGGCATGCGTCCGGCAAAGATTTATAATGGTACGGACTCAGCCGTGGAAGGTATTCTGCTGGTAAATGCGGAAGGGGAGGTGCTTTGTTATCATAAATCGGAGCGCCAGGTATTTGCCGATTTCTTATATCAGAACACTCGTTTCGAGAAAGGCTCGGTAGATAAGGATAAGTACGGTTTCCTTGAAAAAGAGAACGGCGTGTATTATTTCAGACTGAATGTAAAGATTGGGTTGACAAAAAAATAATGAGTATGAATGAGATTTTAAAGACCATCAAGTCGCGTCGCAGTGTGCGCGCTTATACGGAACAACAGATTTCGCAGGAAGATTTAACTGCCATTCTGGAAGCGGCAACCTATGCCCCCAGTGGTATGGGACTCCAGACGTGGCATTTCACCGCTATTCAGAATGACGCTGTACTGGAAGAACTGAACGAAAAGATTAAAGGCGCTTTTGCCAAGAGCGATGAACCCCGTTTGCAGGAACGCGGACATAGCCGGACGTATTGTTGTTATTATCATGCTCCTACACTCGTCATTGTTTCCAACGAACCGACACAGTGGTGGGCAAGCATGGATTGTGCCTGTGCCATGCAGAATATTTTCCTTGCAGCCAAGTCTCTCGGCATCGGTTCCTGCTGGATAAACCAGTTGGGGCAAACTTGTGATGATCCTGATGTGCGTGCTTTCCTTACGAAGCTGGGCATCCCCGAAAACCACCGCGTATATGGTTGTGCCGCTTTAGGTTACGCCGCTGCCGCTCCGGTGAAGGAGAAGAAACTGGCGGAAGGCACTGTGACGGTTATTAAGTGATACTGAACGTTCCCTTGTTCTCTATATTTACTTTCGTATGCTGAATATATTTGTCATCTGTTGTCCTGCATAGAGGTATGGGATAAAGATGACTGGATTGAATGTTTTGCCATCTTGCGGAGCTTGATGGAAAAGAATGCAGGGAATCCGTATGATGAAAATGCAAAAAGAAAGCATTTGGGGAGAATGAAAGGAATGTTGTATGGTGATATTCCTGTAAATGCTTCCATACGTTTGTATATGGTTAAATTTCAATCAAATGGACTTTAAGAGAATGATTGGAATGCTTCGAAATGTAGCGGATAAAACTTCTTTCAGAAGAAGATTTTTCCATGTTTTGGATAAAAATAGCCTTATATCCGATAGGGCTACACCCTTTTAAGTACATGGTTACACCCTTTTGGGCATATGGCTACACCCTTTTTGCTGAATGGTGTAGCCCTTTTTCAACCCCGTTATCTCCCCTGTTATGTTCGTTTCTGCCGATAGGAACTTCCGTTACTGCTCGTGGGAACTCCGGTTTCCCTTAATGGGAACTCCAGTTCCCTTTAGTGGGAACGACAGTTTCTCCTTGTGGGAACACTCGTTTCCTGCTGGTAGGAAACCCCAATTGCTTGTTTGCTAATTGATTATGAAAGCATCTGGAAAGTGTCAAAAAACGATGCGAAGCTGCAGGGTAAATCGGGAGCCGATGGACGAATAAGTACTAGATAAAAGACAATATGAGGAAAAGTCATAACAATAACGAAAAGACTTTTCTTCGTATGTTTACCCATCGTTGATGTAGCGAATCACTCTTGCCGTTTTCTTTCCCCACTATACAGCAAAGAAGGTGTTCATAAAAATGCCCGCAGGGGAGGCGGCAGTCAGGTAATTAATGAATTATACATGAAGCAATTTCGTATAATTCCGTCGCCTCGCCCTGTGGGCTCCCTCTTTTCACAAAGCGGGTTGAAATGAAGCTATATTCCGATAAGAATTTACTTCATTTATCTCTGCATATCAATGATACCGCTATCCGTATCGCTATTGTTCAATCCCTTGTTACCGGCTTTGTGTTTGCGGCCGAACTCAAACGTATAGCCTACGCGGAGTATGAACATCTGTCCCGTTTCTTTTACAAAAGTTTCCGAACGGAAAGGCGCTACCTCACTGATACGTTCTTTTCCCACCTTATAATTATTGGTGAAAGGAAACAGAACACCAATCCCTGCCTGAAAGTTTTGCTTGGCATACATCGCCATAAATGCGGTCTGATTCTCATTCTTCTTGATGGTTTCACCAAAGAAGTTATTCTGCACCTTCCGGAACTGCCCGAGCAGTGAGAAACCTTTGTATTGCAATTGCGCCATCACACTGTAATAAAATTCATCGTACGTGTGACTGTATGTCAAGCCTTCCGACCAATTGCGGGTATATCCTCCCGAAGCATAAAGCGTCAGGAAATCTTTCAGCCCGAAGAGCGTTGCGCCGTTGATGCCTACCATCAGTTCCGCATTTAGGCTTTGGAATGACCGTTGGTTTTCATCTTTCAATATCAGTTTCCCGTCCTCAACGAAGATGCTTTCCATGATGGGACTGTCGTAATACTGGTGGCGCACGCTCAGATTGGCATTGAACTGCTTCTTCGAATAGCTGTAAGACAGAGAGTTCGTGAACTGCTGATACGTTTTCAGCAACGGATTACCACGAACTATCTGTATCGTATCTATAGCCTGCTCCACATCCGTCAACGAACCAAGCGACGGTATGGCGGGACTGATATTGAACCGGTAGCGCAGGAAGCCCGCTTTCTTCAAATTGTAACTCAATCGTACGGTAGGCGTGAAAGTATAGTAAGCATGGTCTTCGTCGCTTTCCTTGAACCAGGCGCGCGTCATGCCCACACTACCCGCATAACTGAAATCCTTCACCTTGCCCTGCACCTCAAAGAAAGCGGAAGTCTGCGACTGGTCCATTTTCGAAGTAGTGGGATTGGAGCCTTTGTATTCATTCTCCGTCCTCATCTGGTAGTGGCGGGCGCCACCGCTCAGTTTCACATCCTTGAAGCTCTTTTCATAAATGGCCTCACCGATGACAGAGCGTTTATCGCCATCCACCAGTGTCTGAATATCCGCCAACGGTGCATTCTCGTCCTTGTACTCCTTATATTTACGGTTGTTTTTGGTGTGGATAAGCGTTCCCGTCACATTCATCTGTATGCTTTGCTGATGGGGCAGGGTATGCTGGAAGTAAAGGTCGAGTGCCGGAGAATAGCTGGATGTGTGGTTATTGACGTATGAATAGATAGACTCCGTGCTGCCTACTGCCCACATCCGGTTCAGCTCGTTCTGGTAAGGCGCGTTGTTGAGGTTATTGTGGAAGATGGCGTTGAAGACATACTTGTCCGCTTTCGTCAGATTGTATGTCAGGTTCAGGTTGTTGATGAAACTGAGTGCGGGGGATTCGTCTTCGATACCTTCCTTGATGCGGTCGATGGTACGGTCGCCCAGGTGGAAGGTTTCGTGAGATTCGAGGCGGCTGTGATACTTGCCGTTCTTGTTGAAGTAGTCGATGCCCCATTCGGAGTTTTTGTAATTGAACTTCGCACTCAGGAAATTCTCTCCCCACAGGGTATGGGGTGAGTCGGAAAGCTGGAAGTTTACCACACCACCCGTTTCGCGGCGGCGCAGGATGATGTTCACCACAGCGCCCAGTTCGTCGTCACCGTATTGCTTGCCGGGGTCTTCAATGAACTCCACGCGCAGCACGTCTTTGGCTCTGATGGCGGCTATTTCCTTGTCTGTCACCTTGATGCCGTTGATGCGGGTTTGCACGGCTCCACCGCCACTGACACTCATGCTGTTGGTGAAGTTGTCCACTTGCAGGCGGGCGATGCCGAGATTGTTCAGCAGGTCGTAGGCACCGAACGAGCGTTTCAATTGGCTTTCGGTGGGCAGGATAATCTGACGATCCACCCGTTGAAGCACGTTACTGGCGGATACGGTTACCTCGCCCAGACTGACGGCATCTTCCTGCAACTGTACATCGCCCAGATCGAGGTTGTTGTTCAGTTTCAGCAGGATGACTTCACTCTGATAGCCGATGAAAGTAATGGCGAGGCGGTAGTTGCCCGCCTTGATTTTATTGAGAGTGAACTTGCCCTGTGCATCCGATGTTACTCCGGTCACCAAGGTGGAGTCTGTGGCCCATAGTGATACGTTGGCGGCTATAATCGCCTCTTGAGAAGTGTCTGTGACACGTCCTTTGACGGAGAGGTTCTGTGCCTGCGCACTGAGTACGCAGAGGACAAGCAATAGTAAAAATAGTTTTGTTTTCATATTCGTTTCTGTTAGTAGGTTACTAATCAATTAGGGATACAGATTTCACTCCTCCCCATTGGGGAAGATTCTATCTATTGTATTTCAATTGTTTATACTTTCTTCGTTGAGACGGTGAAAGTTAGGATTGTACGGCGGAATTCAGTTCGTACATCAGCGTAAAAACCTTGACTATGATGAGTACGAAGAGGAGTCCGAAAGTAATCCATAATGCTGTCTTTGCGTATCTCTTCATGAACTGCTGTTTTTAAGTTTATTATATCGTTCTGTTATTTCATCTATGCTGATGCCAAGCAGGTCCATAATGCTGAACAGGTCGGCAAGCTGGTTTTCAAAGAATTCTTTCTTCTGTATCTTCATCACTTTCTTCATGGCATCCTTTGAGAGATAGAAGCCCATGCCCCGCTCGGGATAGATGATGTCCTCCGCTTGCAGGTATTCGTAGGCTTTCAGCACGGTGCGCGAGTTCACGGCAAGCTGCGTGGAAAGCTCCCTGACCGAGACTATTCGTTCGCCCGCCGTCCACTCACGGGTGAGTATCTTGCTGAAACAGAAGTCTACAATCTGCTGGTATATCGGTTTATTGGTCTTGAAGTCCATAGCTTACAGTTGTTTTTCTTTGAGCAGGAAGTAGCTCGATATCCATATTCCGATGCTGAACAAGATAGGGGTACCGTAGTTGCAGAAAGCAATGATGGCTTCTGACGTGCTGCTTATCGGGAAATTATAGATGGGATAGGCTATGTTTGCTATCCAATATCCGTGGCTGTCGGCAGGTTCCCACAATGTCATTGAGAGTATAATCCCGAAAATGAGAATGAAGCAGGAACACAAAACGATGAAGGAATTTATCAGCTTCTGGCGTTTGAAGGCTATGCATCCGAGGAAGAAAATTCCTTGCATCAAGCTGCATGACAGTATCTGGTCTTTTTCTATCAGGTGAAATTCAATGTGGCTGCCGAAGTGTTGCAGGTAGCTGGTACCTGAGAGTATTAGTAACCCTTTTATGCCTGTTATCAGCAAGAAACAGAACAGCGGGAGTACGAGCAGATACTTCATCCACAAGTGCAGGAACTTTTCAAAAACGGAAGCGGGCATCAACAGGTATAGAGTAGAGGTCTGTTTGGTGATATTTATCTCCAACAGGCAGGGGGCGATGCAGAGGAACCACAACAGGTAGCGGCTGAGGGAGAAAGCCTGTGTATGTTCGATGTAATAGCTTGAGCCTTTGTTGATATCATACATCATGCAGAGAAGACAAATGCCCAGCACAATGCCGGCACTCCAAAGCAAGTGTCGGCCGGTTTCCTGTTTCTTGTACTGTTCCAGCAGGAAGAAACGTTTCAGGTTGAAGGTTGCATTCATATTCTTTGCTTATTTGAACATTGATTTTATCTTTTCCGGCACTTGCAACATTGCTTTGTACAGCAGTTCTATATCCGGTGTATTTTCTTCTTCCTCTTCATTAGGCAACACGGAGAAATATCCGGGTAATTCCTGTTCGCTGTAAATGCTGTCTTCGGGCAGACTGTCTGTCCGGGCAAAGAGGAGGCGCTGGCTGATTTCGTCCAATGAACGGTTCAGCAAGATTTCGCCTTCGCCGAGGATGATGAGGTGATCCAGCAGGTTCTCGAAGTCGTGTGCCTGATGGGTAGAGATGAGGAGCGTACTGTCATCATCTATGCTGCGGCTGATGATACGTTTCAGAGCTTGTCGGGATGTGATGTCCAGTCCGTTTGTAGGCTCGTCGAGTATCAGGAGCGGGGTATGCAGTGCAAAGGCATACGCCAGCATCGCCTTCTTCTGCTGACCATAAGAAACTGCGGATAACTTCTGTTTCCTGTCAATCTTCAGTTCTTCAAGATTCTGTTCAAACTCTTTGTGGTTGAAGTGAGGATAGAAAGCGGAATGCCGTGTGGCAAAAGCGGAAATGCTTTCGGAAGGCATCTGCATTTCTTCGGGCAGAAAGAAGTAGCGGCTCAATAAGGCGGGTTCTCTTTTTGCCGGATTCATCCCATCAATGCTGCATTCTCCTTTCCAAGGAAAAAGTAGTCCGCAAAGGAGATGTATCAGTGTGGTTTTACCTACACCGTTCTCTCCCAGAAGTCCGTATATTCCGTTGCCTATCTCCAAAGATATATCATTGAAAATAGGATGGTTAGACTTGTAGCCGTAGCTGATGTTTTCTATCTTTATCATAGTTTTTTAAGTGTTGCACTGATGTACAACACTGCAAACGTAGGGGAAGCTGAGGAGAAAAACAAGGAAGGGAGAGATTAATTAATATATTTTAGCAGTCAGCGAAGTCTTGTCGTAGTGGTATGCCGACTATTGTAACTTTTACAATTCAATGAATTTCCTTTTAAAAGGTCTGTTTTTCCCAATTTGTTTATATATAAGTTTTATTCTGGCTACATATCCGCAACGTTTGAAGCCTTTCGCCGAGGCGCGGTTTGAGGATTGTACATAGGCAAAAGTGACGGATTTACCTTGTTTCCGTGCTTCATACTCTCTTATGGCGATTATTTTCCGATGTAATCCTTCTCCCCTATGATAGGGGTTGGTATAGTCGTCAAACAGATAAGCTGTATTCGGATCCATCTTTCTGTTTATGAAGTTGTCGTGATTTGTTGAGATTGCGCCATAACATATCAGGTTATCGCCATCGTAGATTCCGTAGTATGAATATCCCGGTTGGTCAATAAACCTTTCAATTTGTTTCAACTTGCGATTATTAAACCACTTCCCATCGAATTTCATTTGCTTTCTGAAGTCATCCATTGTCATTTTGTGATACTGTACTAATGTGTCGGTATCTATGGTTTCGGGAAGCTCTTTGAAGTATGCTAAGTACTTAATGTAAGTAATACCCAGCATTCTCACGACTTTAAAGATTGTTTTGTACAGGCATCCTATTATGCCGTAACGTTTGATTATGTCTGTTAGCTTGTTCATTTTGACTGTCCGTTTTTATAAAATCAACCACACCGCCATCATGTGGCATATTGATCCTCCCAATACGAAGAAATGAAATATAGAATGCATATAACGTTGCCGGAAAGAGTAGAACACCGCTCCGGTGATGTAGCAAATGCCCTCACCGATCATCCAGTAGCACGTTCCTGCGGCAACGGCATATAGAGGTTTGAAGGCAACCAGTACGGACAGCCCCATAACGATGAAACAGATTGTTTCCACATTGCTATGTTCCTCCATTTTGCGGAAACTCGCGATAGTGCCGATGATAGCGCACAACCAGACAAAACCGAATAGTCCCCATCCCCAAGCGCCTTCGCTCCGCAGTGCAATGAGTGTGACGGGTGAATAACTGCCCGCAATATGCCAGTAGATAGCCGCATGGTCCCAATTCCGCAACCGCTTTTTCCAGGGATTATGGTATTTCAGCGCATGGTAGAGAGTAGAGGCAACGTAAGAGCCGAGCATGCCGAAGAGGTAGAGCCAGATGCCGAATACAGCCCAGAAGTTTCCACTCTGATAGCTTTTTACGAGAAATATCGTGCCGACAACAACTCCCATCAGGATGCCTGCGGCGTGCGAGAGGGTATTTATTCTCTCTTCGGCTTTTGTGTAGAAAAGTCCGTTTTGTTTCTTTTTCCGGGTGATGCTCATTTCTTCGGTTAGTACTCGTGACACTTCCGCAAAGGTATGCCTTTTGGGGCAGAAAGCAAAGATTTTCTATTTTATATTTTCGCCATCTCCCTATTGTAAGGTGTGCTTTTCGAAACTGTCCTTCTGAATGGAGTAACGGCAAGCCAGACGGTTCCAGTTCCAATGCCCGGTCGTACATATTGAGAGCAAGATATAGGTTCGACTGTCGGCCATAAGCCATGATGATGCCGTTTCCCACTTTTTGCAGACTGTCATTTATTTGATGAAGGTGGGCACGAATGGCAAGTAGTTCGTATTTCAGCAATGAATCGTTAGGAGCAACATCATTATATATATGCGGACGAATATTTATTCGTCCGCATACACCAAGAGAGTTTATTCAAAGCATCCGTAGCACGTCGGCAACAGCTTACGGTCGCCCAGCGTGTTATCCACACGCGCTACGTTTATCCAGAATTTGTTTTCGCGTACACTTTCTATCGGATAAACCGCCTTTTCCCGAGTATAGCTGTGTTCCCAGTTGTTGGCAACCACTTCATATTCGGGGTGCGGAGCGTTTATCAGAACATTGTCTTCCTTATCTGCTTTGCCTTCTTTCACTTCCTGAATTTCTTCCCAGATGTTTAACATTACATTAATGAAATTATCCAGCTCGCTGAGGCTTTCGCTTTCCGTAGGCTCTATCATCAGTGTACCGTGAACAGGGAAGGAGAGGGTAGGAGCATGATACCCATAATCCATCAATCGTTTGGCAATGTCATTCTCGCTGATACCTGTTTCTTCGTGAACCTTACGGCATTCCAATATCATCTCATGGCCTACGAAACCTGTAGCGCCACGATATACGATGCCATACGTATCTTTCAGACAGGCTGCCAGATAATTAGCGCTGAGAATAGCGATTTTGGTAGCACGTGTCAATCCTTCCGTACCCATCATACGGATATATCCGTAAGTGATAGGCAAAATACCGGCGCTACCGAATGGGGCGGCAGATACAGTATTGGCAGGATTGCCGAACAGCGGATGTCCTGGCAAGAATGGGACGAGATGTTCTGCAACGCAGATAGGACCTACGCCCGGACCACCGCCACCATGAGGCGAAGCAAATGTCTTGTGCAGGTTCAGGTGGCAAACGTCGGCGCCAATAAAGCCGGGATTTGTCAGACCTACTTGCGCATTCATGTTGGCGCCGTCCATATATACCTGTGCTCCGCATTCATGGATGATGCGGCAGATTTCTACGATTTCTGTTTCAAAAATACCGTGAGTAGAAGGATAGGTAATCATCAGTGCGGCAAGGTCGTCTTTGTTTTCTTCCGCCTTGGCACGAAGATCATCCATGTCCACATTACCCTGTGCGTCGCAAGCACAAGTCACAGTAGTAAAACCGGCTTGGATGGCAGATGCCGGATTGGTGCCATGGGCTGAAGCGGGAATCAATATTTTATTGCGGTGCCCCTGACCGATGTTTTCCAGATAAGCGCGGATAACGCGAAGCCCTGTATATTCACCTGCCGCACCGGAATTCGGTTGCAGACTGACGCCTGCAAAGCCTGTGATGACTTTCAATTCTTCACTGAGATTGTTTATCAATTCACGGTAGCCCTCTGCCTGGTCCTCGGGAACAAGCGGATGCATGCACATGAATTCCGGACGACTGAGGGGCAGCATTTCCGCCGCAGCGTTCAGCTTCATGGTGCAGGAACCCAGGGAAATCATGGAGTGGGCAAGGGAAATATCCTTGCGATCGAGGCGTTTGATATAACGCATCATTTCCGTTTCTGTGTGATATTTATTGAACACTTCATGGGTCAGATAAGAACTCTGACGTTTCAGAGCCTTGCTGATAGTACTGTTTACGGGAATATCTTCTGCTTTTGTCCAATCCTTACCGGCGGCAATGGCAAAAATGGAGAGCAGGATGTTGGCAGCAGATACATCTGTTGTTTCATCGATACTCATACCTACATCTCCATTGTGGAAATAGCGCAAGTTAACTTCTTTACTCAAGGCAATGGTACGTATCTGTTGTGCAGATACAGTATCAGGCAATGCAAAACGTAGGGTGTCGAAGTATTGCTCGTTCACTTGTTTGTATCCCAGCTTGTTGATGTTCTTTTCGAGATATGCCGCAATGCTGTGAATGCGTTCGGCGATAGTGCGAATGCCTTCCGGTCCATGATATACGGCATAGAAACCTGCCATCGTTGCCAGCAACGCTTGTGCGGTACAGATATTTGAAGTGGCTTTTTCACGTTTGATATGTTGCTCACGGGTTTGCAAGGCCATACGATAACACAACTTTCCGTATTTGTCTTTTGACCAGCCAATGATACGTCCCGGAATGTTACGCTTGTACTCGTCACGTGTAGCAAAATAACCGGCAGACGGTCCACCGTAGAACATTGGTGTGCCGAGACGCTGCGTAGTACCGAATACAATGTCAGCTCCCCATTCTCCCGGAGGTGTGAGCAGGGCAAGACTCAAAATATCGGCGGCTACAGCCACTTTGCAGTTGGCAGCGTGAGCTTTCTCTACAAAGGTGCGGTAATCTTCCACATTTCCACTTGCATTGGGATATTGCAGTATGCAGGCAAAAATGTCCGGCGTCATTTCCATCTCGGAATATTTACCTGTGCGTATCTGGATACCTTGCGGGATGGCGCGTGTGGTCATTACTGCCAATATTTGTGGAAAAATCTTTTCGTCCACAAACACAACGTTTGCACCGGATTTCTGCATATCGCGCGGACGCAGGGCATACATCATACTGACGGCTTCGGCCGCAGCTGTTGCTTCATCCAGCAGGGAACAGTTGGCAAGAGGCATACCTGTTAGGTCGCAGACTGCTGTCTGGAAGTTCATCAACGCTTCGAGGCGTCCCTGTGAAACTTCTGTCTGGTAGGGAGTATAGGAGGTATACCATACGGGATTCTCAAATACATTCCGTTGGATAACGGCGGGGGTGATGGTATTATACCAGCCGAGGCCGATATACGTAGTGTAAAGTTTGTTTTTGCACGCTAATCGGGTGATGTGTTGGCCGAACTCATATTCTGTCATGGGTTCGGGGAGTGCTAATGGCTCTTTCAGCCGAATGTTGGCAGGAATGGTTTTATCTATCAACTCATCCAAACTGCCGACTCCAATTTTCCGGAGCATTTTCTCTTCATCTTTCTCGCTAATGCCGATGTGGCGGCAAGCTAATAGGTCGCTTTTCATGGTAGTATCTGTTTTTTTAAGTTTATCTGAAGAATGGATTTTCTGCCTTTTCAATGCCGATAGTAGTCGGAGCACCATGTCCGGGATAGACTATTGTCTCATTGGGCAATACGAACAGGCGGCTACAAATATGTTCTTTCAGTTCGTCGAAGTTGCCGCCAGTGAGGTCGGCACGACCGATGCTACCTTGGAAGAGTACATCTCCGGAGAACATGCAGTGATCTGCAGCGCAGTAATAAACAAGGCTTCCCGGTGAGTGTCCCGGTACGTGAATAGCCTCCAGTGTTGTATTTCCAAAACTGATGATGTCTCCATCATGTAAATAGTGCCCTATTGGTGCAGGCAGTTCGTTCCAGTGAAAGCCAAACATACGGCTTTGTTTCGGAGCTTCATCAATCCAGAATTCATCGGCCTTATTAGCTTCTACTTGCAGACCGAATTCTTTAACCATGAAAGCATTTCCAAAGATATGATCCAGATGCAGGTGTGTGTTGAGGAGATGTTTTACGTTCAAACCGTTCTTGATAATGAAGTTCTTCAACGCTTGTTTTTCCTCCTCATAATAGCAACCGGGGTCTATCACGGTAGCTTCAAGGGTGTCGTCCCACAGAACGTAACAGTTCACGGGGAACATATTAAATTCAAACCTTTTTATTTTCATGATAGGTATATGTTAGTCATTATTTCTGTGATTAAGGCGCTACATAAACCACTTTTTTCGTTTCAAAGAATTCCTCCTCGAAATAATCTTTCAGATCGTACATCACAGTCTTGTTCTTGAAAGGCATAGTCTCATTGGCCAGCTCGCCGCCTTTCAGACAGATCAGTCCGTTGGGCAAAGCATTCTGTTGTTTGGGAGTGATATTCTTACGAATGATTTTCAGTAGATCGGCAAGCGGCATTACAGCACGACTTACAACGAAATCGAATAACTGCTTTTCCTCCTCAGCCCGGGCATGGCGGAAAGTGACATTTTTTAGTCCGATACTGTTGGCTACCTCCGTTGCTACGCGCACTTTCTTTCCAATACTGTCTACAAGGTGGAATTTCACTTCGGGAAATAAGATGGCAAGAGGAATACCGGGAAAGCCTCCTCCTGTTCCCAGATCCATGATATGGGTACCGGGTACGAAGCGTGTAACCTTGGCTATACCCAGTGAATGGAGTACATGATGTTCGTACAGATTCTCGATGTCTTTGCGTGATATGACGTTTATTTTAGCATTCCAGTCCGTATAGAGGTCATAGAGGGACGCGAATTGTTGCTTCTGCGTCTCTGTGAGGTCCGGGAAGTACTTTAGAATGATTTCCATGTTTATTTAAATATAAAATATAAACTATTAATTATTAATTGCGAGCCGGAATTATGAATCTGCATAGAATTAATATTTGATAATTAAGAATTCATAATTAACACCCCTTTTTCATCGCTCAGTAAATGCGACATGATTTCATAAGGCAGAGTGATTTCTACCGGTCCCATCACATAGGGAGCGATTTCATAAATATTATAATAGAAAGTGATTCCTTTTTCGCTCAGGTAGAAGTTCTCGGTTGGTTCCAGGTCTCCAGTGCTTGTATATCCCATTTCTTCTACTTCCTGGCGTGTAGTGGCATTGTTATCTGCCATGAGTTGGTTCCATAGCAAGTCAGTGAGTGCTTCCTGATATTCTCCTACAAAAATATCGTCCAGACGTATCGGACTCAAAGTACGCAAGTCCATATTGAGGAAAGTGGACATATAAATGCCATGGGCGCCTCCGGTAAACTCGTTGTAATCGATGCGGTAAACCAGCAGATTCTTTTTGTAATATTGTACATGGCCTTCTACACCTTTGTAATAGGAGTACCAGGCACTTATGGATGCTGAATCTTCTTTTTCCGCTTCATCTTTGGCATACATGGGTTCCAGATCTTTCAGATAATCCTGGATATAGGTTTCTTTATAAGCTTTTACAGCCTCTTCGGGTGTCATCGTCATGTACTTGTCGCCGAAGCAGGCAGAGAGGAAATAGGTGTTGAGACTGTCTTTCAGTTTCTCGTCGGATGATTTACTGGCATAGGCAAAGTTGATGGTAATGTTACATCCGGGCTTTGCAGTATCTCCGAACAGGTGTGCAGTCTCGTTTACCTGTATACTGTCGAACTCCAACGCACCTGCGTTTTTGTTCATGGTGTTACCACAAGAAAATAAAAAGCCACTTGCCGCAAGTAGAATGACAAGTAGGCTGACATATTGCTTTTTCATTTGGACTTTCTTCGTTAAATTCAACATTCTGGTTTCAGTTCGCTATCGACAAATATAGGACATATAAACGAATAGAACATATAAAAAATGAAAAAATAATAGGCATAAATGCTTTTATCTGCCTATCTTTGTTTCAGATATGAAGAGACTTCGCTACATATTGGCAATATTATTGTCCCTGACGGTTGTGTATGCAGGGGCCGGAGTTTCTATTGTCCACTATTGTTGTGCACGTTGTGCCACAGAGCAGGCATGCTGCACCAATGGTTGTGCTAAATGTCACAAATCTTATCATAATCCGGAGAAATCTTGTAAGGATGAAGGCTGTACGGCTACCTTTTATAAGGTAAATCTTGTGAAGTATTCGTGCGAAAGTCCTGTTATAACTGTACCGGTTATTCAACTTTTCTGTGAAGCATTACCGGATTTCCAATACTCCTTGCCTACAGGTGAATTGGAGGAGGTAGCTTATAATGTACCTCCGCATCCTGACAGCTCAAGGCGGTATTTGGCTCTTTATTCTGTTCTCATCATTTAGAATTCCCTTATTACGGAGTGAATCCGCTCCTGTAAGTTTGAGAGATTTTCATTTCTTTCAAATAGGGTAGGCACTGTGCCCTAACTATACCAAGTCCGTATCAAGTCCATACCAAGTCCGTACCAAGTCCAAGCGTATAGACACGGAACAAGTACGGACCGGATAAGAAGCAAATACAGTGCAGGTCATTTAAAATGATTGCAAGAACTAATAGAATTTTAAGAATAATGAGATTTTTATATATTTTTCTTTTTCTCTCCATAACCTTGAACTTGCAGGCGCAAGTGACGGGTGTTGTAAAAGACACTGCCGGAGAACCCATTCCAGGTGCAAATGTTTTCTGGATAAATACAACCGAAGGAGCGACCACTAATGAAGATGGTAACTTCTCTATTCATAAACCTGCCCGCAGCCATCTGCTTGTAGTTAGCTTTATCGGATTTGAAAATGATACGGTACATGTGGATAAGGGCAATCAGCAACTTGAGATTGTGCTTCGTGAAGGAGTGGAATTAGGTGAAGTGAACATTGTAACCCGTAAAATGGGTACCATGAAGTTGCGCTCCAGTGTGATGAACGAAGATATGATCAGCAGTGCCGAACTGACACGTGCAGCCTGCTGTAACCTGGGCGAGAGTTTTGTGACAAACCCTTCTGTCGATGTAAGCTATTCGGATGCTGCTACGGGAGCCAAACAGATTAAACTATTGGGGCTCTCCGGCACCTATGTACAGATGATGACTGAGAATATTCCGAATTTCCGTGGAGCAGCCGCTCCTTATGGATTAGGATATGTACCAGGACCATGGATGCAGAGTATACAGGTCAGTAAAGGAAGTTCATCCGTGAAGAATGGCTATGAGTCTATAACCGGACAAATTAATGTGGAGTTCAAGAAGCCTCAGTTGCCGGAAGCGGATTGGGTGTCGGCAAATCTTTTTGCCAGCAGCACAAACCGGTATGAAGCTAATGCGGATGCTACGGTGAAGCTTTCGAAGCGCTGGAGTACTTCTTTGCTGGCGCATTATGAAAATGAGACGAAATCTCACGACTCCAATGATGATGGTTTTGTGGATATTCCGCGTGTGGAGCAGTATAACTTCTGGAACCGATGGGCGTATATGGGCGATCATTATGTATTTCAGGCAGGTATAAAGGCTTTGCATGAAACCCGTAACAGTGGTCAGACAGCTCATGGACAGACACCTACTCATGACCTATACGAAATAGGCATCCAGACAAACCGTTATGAAGCCTTCACCAAGAATGCTTATATTTTCGATAAAGAAAAGAATACGAATCTTGCCTTGATTCTGCAAGGAACTTTGCATAATCAGGATGCCACTTACGGACGTAAACTGTATGATGTGGATCAAAGCAATTTCTATGCTTCGTTGCTTTTTGAAACGGAGTTCAGCAAACAGCATAGTCTATCCACGGGATTGAGTTTCAATTATGATGGTTTCGATCAGCATTACCGGCTGACAAACCAGGTAGAAGACGGATTGACGAAGAAATTTGTGAAGGAGTCTGTTCCGGGAGCGTATGTCCAGTATACATTCAATCTGAATGATCAGTTGATGTTGATGGGTGGTATTCGGGGAGATTACAGCAGCGAATATGGTTTCTTTGTTACACCGCGTGCACACGTCAAGTATAATCCGAATGAGTATCTGCATTTTCGTTTGTCTGCCGGTAAGGGATACCGTACCAATCATGTATTGGCGGAGAATAACTATCTTCTGGCAAGCAGCCGTAAAATGAAGATTGCCCCTCATCTGGATCAGGAGGAAGCGTGGAATTACGGAGCGAGTGTGTCTACTTACATTCCTGTTTTTGGTAAGACGTTGAATGTGAATGCCGAGTATTACTATACGGATTTTCTGAAACAGGTGGTGGATATGGATAGCAATCCGCATGAAGTAGCCTTTTATAATCTGGATGGACGTTCTTATTCGCATGTGTTCCAGGTAGAGGCAAGTTATCCGTTTTTCAAAGGTTTCAACCTTACGGCAGCCTACCGTCTGACAGACGCGAAGACCACCTACAATGGTAAACTAATGGAGAAACCACTTACCGGAAAGTATAAGGGTTTATTGACAGCTTCCTATCAGACACCTCTGGGACTATGGCAGTTTGATGCTACCCTACAATTGAATGGGGGTGGAAGGATGCCCGATCCTTACGAACTCGCTGACGGCAGTCTTTCGTGGGAACGTCGTTATGGCAGCTTCCAGCAACTTAGTGCCCAGGTAACGCGTTATTTCCGTCGCTGGTCTATTTATGTCGGTGGTGAAAACCTGACTAACTTTAAGCAGAAGAATCCGATAATCGATGCCTCTAATCCATGGGGAGAGAACTTCGATGCTACCATGGTGTGGGGACCGATGCATGGTGCTAAGGCATATATCGGGTTGAGGTTTAATTTGGCAAGAAACTAGTAGCTTGTAGCTCGTAACTAAAATAATATTAACCAATAACTAAGGAGATATTTATGAAAACAAGAAGAATGATGGCTGCTCTCGTAGTAGCTTTATTGAGTGTAACAGCAGTGATGGCAAAAGATATCCGTACCGCTGTCTTCAAAGTTTCACAGATGCATTGCGAAAACTGTGAGCGGAAGGTGAAAAACAACATTAAATTTGAGAAAGGAGTAAAAGAATTCTCTACAGACTTGAAAACAAAAACTGTGTCTATTACCTATGATGCTGAAAAGACAAATGTAGACAAACTGAAAGCTGGTTTCAAGAAGTTCAACTACGAAGCTGAGTTCGTTAAGGAGTCGAAGCAAGAGGATAAGAAGTAGTCGAACAAACGGCCTGTAGAGATTGTTACTTACTGTATGAGTATGGGCTGAATGATAATTTGCAATAGGCATATAAGCCTTTCAGCCTGTTATATTATCATTCCTCCCATTCTTGTACAATTATCAGCTAATTTTGATAAATCATAAAAACAATATATATGGCTAATTTAAAGAAACAGACGTTTCCCGTACTGAACATGCATTGTGCGGGATGCGCCAATAACGTAGAAAAGACTGTTCGCAAGTTGGTGGGCATTACGGATGCTTCGGTCAACTTCGCTTCCAATACACTGTCTGTCTCATACGAGATGGATAAGCTGACACCCGGAGAAATTCGTGCTGCCGTACTGGCTGCGGGCTATGACCTCATTATTGAAGAAGATCATGTCGAAGAGCACCAGGAGGAAGAACAACAGAAGCGTTACCGTCGCCTGAAAGGGCGGGTGATAGGCGCGTGGCTATTTGCTATTCCTCTGCTGTTGCTTTCCATGGTCTTTATGCATGTACCTTATTCCAACGAAATACAGATGGTATTGGCTATTCCAGTACTGGTGTTGTTCGGTACACCGTTCTATACCGGTGCCTGGAAACAGGCTCGTTTGGGACGCAGTAATATGGATACCTTGGTTGCACTGAGTACATCCATTGCTTTTTTGTTCAGTGTTTTTAATACCTTCTTCCCCGATTTCTGGTATAGCCGTGGCTTGGAGCCTCATGTTTATTATGAAGCTGCTGTGGTTATTATCGCTTTCGTACTGACTGGTAAGCTGATGGAAGAGCGTGCTAAAGGTAACACCTCTATCGCCATCCGCAAGCTGATGGGATTACAGCCCAAGATAGCCCGTGTGGTGCGCAACGGTAAGGAAGAGGATATTCCTTTGGAACAGCTGAGAATTGACGACCTGGTCAGCGTACGTCCCGGTGAGCAAATTCCCGTTGACGGCTTTTTAACTGAAGGAGATTCTTATGTCGATGAAAGTATGATCAGCGGTGAACCTATCCCGGTAGAAAAGAAGGCCGGTTCGCACGTATTGGCTGGAACCATCAATCAGAAAGGTTCATTCATTATTCGCGCCGAGAAAGTCGGTAGTGAAACGGTGCTGGCGCGTATCATCCGTATGGTGCAGGAAGCACAGGGCAGTAAAGCTCCCGTACAACGTATCGTGGATAAGGTGACAGGTATCTTTGTTCCTGTAGTATTGGGCTTGTCCGTACTGACATTCTTTATTTGGATGTTCTTCGGTGGTGTAGATATGCTTTCCCATGCCATGTTGTCAGCGGTTTCTGTATTGGTGATTGCTTGTCCCTGTGCATTGGGGTTGGCTACGCCTACGGCTTTGATGGTAGGTATTGGTAAAGCTGCCGATCATCATATCCTGATAAAAGATGCTGTGGCACTGGAACAGATGCGAAAGGTGAATGTGGTGGTGTTGGATAAGACCGGCACATTGACTGAAGGGCATCCCACTGTTACCGGATGGTTATGGGCACAGCCGCAGGAGGAGCACTATAAAGATGTTCTTCTGGCTGCCGAACTTAAATCCGAACATCCGTTGGCAGCTGCTATTGTGACTGCCCTGCAAGAACAGGAGCATATCGAACCGGCAGCTTTGGACAGCTTTGAAAGTATTACCGGAAAAGGGATTAAAGTTTCTTATCAGGGTACTGAGTATTGGGCTGGTAGTCATAAACTATTGAAAGATTATCATGCCGCTCTTACTGATGTATTAGGAGAGATGCTGGCACAGTATGAATCGGATAGTTGCAGTATCATTTATTTCGGACGTAAGAATGAGCTGCTTGCCATTGTAGCTATCAAGGACCAGATAAAAGCTACATCCGTCGAGGCTGTCCGCGAACTTCGTACTCAGGGTATCGATGTATATATGCTGACGGGAGACGGAGAACGCACTGCGTCTTCTGTTGCCGCACGCTTGGGCAATATCCAATACATTTCTGATGCTATGCCGGATGATAAGGAAGAGTTTGTCCGTCAGCTCCAGCTTCAAGGAAAGACGGTGGCGATGGTAGGCGATGGAATCAATGACTCACAGGCTTTGGCTTGTGCCGATGTCAGCATTGCCATGGGTAAAGGAACTGATATTGCTATGGATGTAGCAATGGTAACCCTTATGACTTCGGACCTGTTACTATTGCCGAAAGCGTTCAACCTCTCCCGGCAAACTGTACGTTTGATTCATCAGAATCTGTTTTGGGCATTTATCTACAACCTGATAGGTATTCCTATTGCAGCAGGACTGCTTTACCCCATCAATGGATTATTGCTGAACCCTATGCTGGCAAGTGCGGCTATGGCGTTCTCCAGTGTATCGGTGGTATTGAATAGCCTTCGACTGAGGTACTAACTATTTCTATATTCCAACGGACTCATTCCCATGTGCCTCTTGAAGTACTTTCCAAAGAAAGAGGCACTGGGGAAGTTCAGTGAATAGGCTATCTCCTGGATAGTCATATCTGTAGATTTCAACCGTGCCTTGACGTCGATGATGACTACATGTGAAATGATATCAAGCACGTTCCTTCCAGTTACTTGTTTTACAGTGGTACTGAGGTGCTGCAATGAAATTCCTAATTTGTCGGCATAGAACTGGGCACGACGTTCGGTCATATAGTTCTCGATAACCAGTTGTACAAACTTATGGCAAATTTCCTCTTTACGGCTTTTGGCAAGAATGTTTTGCGGACGACGGGCATAGAGAGTATTTATCCCAAGCAAAATGCTGTGAAGTACACTTTGTCCCATAGCTGTGCTGGTGGGGTGTGCAATGGATATACGCGTCAGTAGTGCGAAATAATCTATAAAATAAGAGGCTACAGTATCGTTGACATTGATAATAGGGTTGTCCCATATTTTGGAGAATGACCCCATAGTAGCTTGCAGCAGGTTGATGCCGTTGACACAATGAGCGGAGAAGCCTACGAAACAAAGCCGCACTTTTTCTTTTTGTTCATTGAGTTGTATGATAGTGCCCGGCATTAGGATAATCAAATCATTCTTCTTTATCTCGTATTCCATCAGGTTGATAGATGCCTTAATGGTTCCTTCGGTACATAATGCAAAAATACAAGCCTTTAATCGGCACGACTGGCGATAGAGATTCAGAATATCTTCTGTAACATCTCTCCATGCCAGCATTTCGACCGGCAAATCTACTTGTGGGAAGTTATGTTTCATCTTTTTTCATTTTGCTGTCGGCAAATATACGATTTTATCCCTAAAATCTTAACTTTGTCGGCATGAAACTGAATGTTACAGACTGGAATATTATTCCGTATGCCGATGCATGGACCCGGCAGACTGAGTGGTTTGATACTCTTGTTCGCGCCAAGCAGGCGGGGGAGGAGTATGAAAATCACATTATTTTGTGTGAACATCCGCATGTTTATACTTTAGGCCGTAGTGGTAAAGAAGGGAATATGTTGCTGAGTGAGGAACAACTTCAGAAGATAGGAGCCACGCTCTATCATATCGACCGGGGCGGGGATATTACCTATCACGGTCCGGGACAGCTGGTATGTTATCCTATCCTGAATCTTGAAGAATTCTCATTGGGACTGAAGGAGTATGTGCATTTGCTGGAGGAAGCAGTCATCCGTGTGTGTGCCTCTTATGGAATCATTGCCGGAAGATTGGAGAAAGCCACAGGAGTCTGGCTGGAAGGGGATACGCCACGTGCCCGTAAGATATGTGCCATTGGCGTGCGTAGCAGCCACTTTGTCACCATGCACGGGCTGGCACTGAATGTGAATACGGATTTACGCTATTTCAGCTATATCCATCCTTGCGGATTTGTGGATAAAGGAGTGACCTCACTGCGACAGGAGTTGAAACGGGAAGTGTCGCTTAGTGAGGTGAAAGAGCGTTTATGTGAAGAATTGAAAGGTCTTTTATATTTGTGCTAATCTTGGTTGGAAATGTCGGGAGGTGTAAGCGCTTTGTTCTCCTGTGCTTTCTTATACTCATTCGGTGTCATGCCGAATACTTCACGGAAAGCTGCATAATATGTATTCTTGCTGTTGAAGCCTGAGTCCTGTGCAATGGACTCGATGGAGTGGTGTGGATATATTTTCATAAGATGCACCGAGTGTTCTATACGTAGGCGATTGATGTATGTGTTTGGTGTGGTGCCGGTGCATTCTTTTATGATTTCCGTCAGGCGGTTTTTGTTCAGTTTGGTCAGTTCTATCAGATTGTCTCGTCCGTAATCGGAAGCAAGGTAAGATTTTCCGTTTAGTAGGCTGTTCTCCATTTTTTGAAAGATATGTCTGTTTTGCTGTTGGACAGGCGATGCTTTGGGCGTCTCTATATTTTTAGTTTCTTTTACTTCTTCACTTGCTTTTCTCGCTTCCTGTTGCTTTGTTTTTTCTGGTTCCGACTTTTCTTGTCCGGTTTCTTCCTGCTTTTGTTCTTCCTGTTCCAGTTCTTTCTGCCAGACTTGTCGTAACTGTTCGCGTTGTGCCAGCAGTTCGTCAATTTGTCGCACGGCTATGCGGTTCTTTTCGCGTATTTTGTGCAGGTGCTTGTGGTTTATCCACAAGAAGACGAGAGACAACACCAAGATAATGCTGACGCTGTAGGTGATTGTGCGTTGCATATTCAGCTGATAGTCCTGCTGTGCAATGCGCGCTTCCTTTTCCTGCGTGTCGAAGATGACGGCAAATTCTTGCGCGCGGCTTTCCTTTTCGCGGGCATAGATACTGTCCGTTAGCACGGTGGCGCGTTTTTGGTAAATGTCGGCAAGGGCGTGTTGCTACAGTCCGCGGTAGGAGCGGGCGAAGCGGTCCAGCACTATCAGGTAAGAGTTATTGATGGTGTCTTGTCCCTCAAAGAGTTTTTGGGCATTTCGGTTGATGGCTATGGCCTTGCGGTGTTGCCCGCTTTCTATCAGGTAGGGGAGGGCTTCGCTTTGTCCCCAGGGGGATTTTGCATAGTTGGTGGCAGAGTAGTTGCGGTAGGCTTCCGCGGCTTTTTGGGGTTGGCGAACCTGCAGGAACAGGTAGGCCATTTTGGAATATAGGTATCCGTATTGCTGGTCGATGTATCCGGGGGGCGGACCTTGCAGCAGACTCATGCGGCGGATAATTTCAGCACGTTCCAGTCCGGCCTCTATGGCTTCCTGTAGGTGGTTGTTGTCGATGAGGATGGACATCAGGTCACCATAGGTGGTGGATATCTGTGCCAGTTCGCGCACATTTTCCGTTTTTTGCAGGCGGGCTATGGCTTGCTTCATGTAGCTGATGCCTTCATTGGGGCGGTGCATGCCGGCATACATTCGCCCGATGATGGAGAGAAGTTCGCTTTCGCTGGCCGATTGTTCCAGTTGTCGGGCGAGGAGCAGTGCCTCGTTTGCGGTGCGGATTCCTTCTTCGTACATGTTTCGTTGTTCCAGAGTCATGGCGAGTTGGCTCAGGGCGCGCAACTTGCGTTTGGGAACGAGTTGCACGGAATCATTTGCCAGTGCCCGGCGTATGTAGCGTTCTCTCAGGATGTACATTGATTTGCTTCCGTAGACCATGCTGCGCAATAAGTCTATGCGGAAAGGTTCCAGGCCGGGAGTGCGGCGTCGTTCGGCTTCGTTGAGCAGCAGCAGGGCACGGTCGGGATCGGTGAGGTGCAGGCGTGTGATGTACTTTTCGGTAAGGATGCTGTCGGGGATGGCTTCGGCATTGCTTTGGATGTTTTCTGCTTTCAGGGCAGTGGCTATGAGGAGCAGGAACAGGGAAATAATAGCGTATCTTTCTATCGTTTGCATGTTTTCGATAACATTTTGTTGTGTTAAATGATTTTAATGCCGCAAAGTTACGTGATACTTATAATATTTCTATATTATTACATAATAATTTGTCAATTGGGGTGAAATTTGTTCGTACACATGCAGTGATGGCTCAAATAATCCCCTGATTTTCCCAATGATGGGGTGGAAAAAGGGTGCTTGGGAAGAAATTACATCTATATGTGAAGAAGCTAATACAAAAAACTTTCGTACTTTTGTGGTTGTAACAAAGACAGTGATGAATATGAATAATCAAGTAAGTATAACTATCCCTTATGCTGTGGCGGACTTTGCCGATTTGCGCAACCGCGGGTTCTATTATGTCGACAAGACAGACTATATCCCCCGTCTGGAGCTTTATAATGCCCCCGTTTTTCTGCGTCCCCGCCGTTTCGGGAAGAGCCTGCTGGTGTCTACCCTGGCGCACTATTATGACCGTACCTTGGCGGGAAAGTTCGGGGAACTCTTCGGCGGAACGTATGTAGGCAGCCACCCCACACCGGAGCATAATCAATATATGGTGGTTCGCTACGACTTCTCGGCAATGGTGATGGCGGACGACATGGAAGAGCTGGAGAAGAACTTCAATATTCTGAACTGCGGTCCTGCGGAAATCATGGTTACTCATAATCGCGATGTCTTCGGAGATTTTCAGTTCACTACTCGTGGTAATGCAGCACAGATGCTGGAAGAAGCCCTGAGCTATGCCCGCGAACACGACCTGCCAAAAGTCTATATCCTGATTGACGAATATGACAACTTCACCAACCAGCTGCTGACTTCCTACAACGACCCGCTCTATGAGAAAGTCACCACCAGAGACAGCTTTCTGCGCACCTTCTTCAAAGTGATAAAGAAAGGTATCGGCGAAGGCAGCATCCGCACCTGCTTCTGCACCGGCGTGCTGCCCGTGACGATGGACGACCTGACCAGCGGCTACAACATTGCCGAAATACTGACACTGCATCCCGACTTTATCAACATGCTGGGCTTCACCTACGCCGAAACGGAAACCTACCTGCGCTATGTGCTTGATAAATACACCGGAAGCCAGGACCGTTACGATGAAATCTGGCAGCTCATTGTGAACAACTACGACGGTTACCGCTTCAGCCCCCGTGGTGAGAAGCTCTTCAACGCAACGATACTGACCTATTTCCTGAAGAACTTTGCCACCCGCAACGGTGAAGTGCCCGAAGAGCTGATTGACGAGAACCTGCGTACCGATGTAGGCTGGCTTCGCCGTCTCACCCTCTCGCTTGAGAACTCCAAGGAGATGCTGGATGCCCTTGTCATCAACGACGGGCTATACTACAATGTTGCCGACCTTTCCAGCAAGTTCAACAAGCAGAAGTTCTTCGACAAGAACTTCTATCCCGTCAGCCTCTTCTACCTGGGCATGACGACCTTGCAAAGTGCCTACCGCATGACGCTCCCCAACCTGACCATGCGTAGCATCTATATGGACTATTACAACGTTTTGAACCGTATCGACGGCGGTGCCATGCGCTACGCCCCCGTCTACGAGTGTTTCACGGAAGAGCGCCGGTTCGAATCGCTCGTTCAGAACTACTTCGAGCAATACCTCGGCCAGTTCCCCGCACAGGTGTTCGATAAGATAAACGAGAACTTCATCCGCTGCTCCTTCTTCGAACTGGTATCGCGCTATCTGAGTATGTGCTACACCTTCGCCATCGAGCAGAACAACTCCGAAGGTCGTGCCGACTTTGAGATGACGGGCATACCGGGCACTGATTATTATACGGACGACCGCCTGGTGGAGTTCAAATACTTCAAGGCAAAGGATGCGGAAAAGGTGCTGGCGTCGGATTCCCCTCTGGCCGAGCATGTGGAGCAGGTGCACCGCTATGCGAAAGATACGCTGAGGCGTTTTCCTAACTACCATGTGCGCACCTATGTGGTTTATATCTGTGCCAATCGGGGTTGGAAATGCTGGGAGGTGTGAAATTTGCTTTTTCTTCTAGTCGTGCGTTTTGAAGTATGAGGCTTTTCATTATCTTTGTTCTCAGAAAAATAAAGAAGAGGAGGATGAATCATGGATAAGCAACTTCAAAACAGAGTGACTTATATCATTTATTGTATAAATGCTTTTGCTACTCGTTACCGGCTCAGTGCCAAGCAAGCATTTGCCTATCTGCAACGTTTCAAAGGGTTGGAGTTTTTGGATGAGTGCTACGAGGCTGAACATCAACTTTCGTTGGATGATGCAGTGAATGATCTTTCTATAATATGCAAACGAAATGGAGGAGCATTAATATGATAACGCTTTATCACGGTTCAAATGTAACTATTGATACTATCAAACTTGATAAATGCAGTCCGAATAAGGATTTCGGACGTGGTTTTTATTTGACTGATATAGAGGAACAAGCCATTCAAATGGCTAGTCGGCGTGTGCGGATTTCGGGTAAAGGAGAACCTGTGGTGTCAGCATATATTTTTGATGAAAATTTGCTGGATGATGCAGGATTACGGGTGAAGATATTTGATGCCCCGTCCGAGGAGTGGGCTTTATTTGTATTGGCTAACCGTGAAGCAGCAAATACGGGTTATTATCATGGTTATGACGTGGTTATTGGTCCGGTGGCCGATGATGGGGTTGCTTTTCAATTAGAGCGTTATGTCCGTCGGCTTATTTCGTTGGAGACTTTGGTAGAAGAGTTGACTTACAGAAAGTTGAATAAGTAGTATTTTTTTGGAACAGAATTATCCATTTCTAAATTGCAAAGATTATGAATAATGAAACTCAATTTTTGATAGATTCATTGGTAGAACGTTTGGTAGTGTGGACGATGGAAGAGTTTAACCTGCCTTTGCAAGAGGCTTTGGGTTTGGTGTACAATTCGCAGCTTTATGAAAAGATATTGGATGTTGAAACAGGCTTGTATTATCAAAGTTCGCGATACAATTATAATTTGCTTCGCAGAGAAATTACGTTAGGGAAAATTGCATAGAAAGAAAGCCCTGCAAAGCTACGGAGATTTCTCCATGCGCTTTGCAGGGCTTTTCTGTTTACTTTTGGGGCGTATGTCCGTTAAGGGTGTCCGCTCCTCCCTTATGAGGGCGTTCATTTCTCCCTTATGAGGGCATTCATTTCTCCCTTACGAGGGCGTCCGCTTCGTTCTTATAAGGGCGCACGCTTCGCCCTCGTCATTTCGGCATTATTCTAAAGGATTTTCCTCTATGTTACCGTCACCGCTGCCTCCGCTGCCACCGGGATTTTCGCTCACTTCTCCTACCACGAAGTAGTCCGGCATGGCTACTGTGCGTGGGGCTTGTAGTAGTTTTGCTCCGTTGCTGCCTATCTGTGTGCACAGCGTCACGCTCCATACCGACCCTTCGGAAGCCGATGCGGGCATCACGAAGCCCACCTGTGTGGGAGTGTTGGGGTAGAGCCGTGAGACGGGGAAGAAGACAGTTTCCTTCGACGAGCCATCCTGGCGGGTCAGCGTCACACCTATCTTTTCGTCCGTACCGCCCCACTTTGAGGTTCTTGCCTTTGATGATGCAGGCCTCTCCGGCGCTGACGGGCACGCCCTGGCCACGGGTGGCGGCGTCCGGGTGCAGTGCGTCCTGGGCGCTGACCACGGAGTAGAGTTGCGGGCCTGAGGTGGCTTTCTGTATCTCTACGTCCAGTTCCGCTTCGGCCAGTGCCTGGCGCATATCCTAACTCATGGAATAGCTGATGCCCAACTTAATGCGGTCGCGGCTGGGGGCGGTAGCGAGTTCCGGTTCCAGCAACACACCGTTGACGGTGGGGCGGAAGTATCCCAGCACGGTGCTCAGGCTGTAGCCCGATGAGAGGTACCACACCATGCGTTTCATCAGCAGGTTTCCTATTCTCTTTATCTCGTCCTCGTCTTCCTGGCGGGTGCTCATGGCGGCTACTTCGCGGGCGAGGTCGGCCATGTCGAGGCATTTCTGTAACTTGGGCATGAGATAATAATCGTTTGTCACGTCCTTGGTCAGCGTCAGCTCCAGTGCTTTGAGTGAGAGTTTGGCTTTTTGGGTTGGTTCTTTTGCCATTTGTTATTTGTTTTTTGGCGTTAATAAATATGAGAAGCCCCCTTCACTCTCGTTCATTCGATTGGGAGTGAAAGGGGCGATATTTGTTCTTCTGTATACTAAAGAACGGCGGATGACACATCCGCCGGGACGGGGGATTAGAATGCAAGTAAATAACGGGTATCTATTTTATAGTTCGCTGCATCGTTGTAAAGAACATCTTTGGGGTAGGTTATGTAAGCATGGTCAAAATAGCAGATCGGGTATTTAGCTTCATTTGTAGGATAATCAGTTAGCCATTGGCTCGGTTCCGGATCATTACTGGGAATCCGCATTATCGCGTAGTGTTCGAAAATGCCAGGTAAGAACCATTTACTGGTGTTTTTAGGTTGCTGCAAACTTCCATCATACAGAGGTTTAAATACTGGAAATTTGTCTCTCAAGGCAGTATTGTTTACAACATTATAGCTTCTGGTAAATCCCTGATAACTGAAATTTTTCATTGCCGGGTTTCTTGTACCGCCTAAGGCATCCATAACATCATTACTGCTGGTGTTGCTATAACTAGTACAGTATTTGCCATTATAAACATACGTGCTGAGCACGTAACCTCTCCACTCACTGGCCTTTTTCCCAGTACCATCGGGTCTAAGGTATGTTTGTTCGTTGCGTGGTAGGGGGTTGCCTTTTTCAATTACTGTTAGCCAGGTTGCACCTTCAACATTAACTTCAATACCATTTGATGGATATATTTCCCCATGCATAATTTTTAATATCACAGTCCCTATTTGGATACATCCTTCCGGTATATTTTGAATACGGCATGGAAATCCGAAATTGTCACTCTGTCTCATACAAAACTTCCCACCATCTTGTATCATATAATCGGATGGTATTTTGAACTTCCGTCTTACCGTGTAACTTGTATTAGCTTTCAATGTAACTTGAGATTCGCATGAAAGTGGGCCGTTCCCAATACCCGTAACTGAAACACCACAAACTATTTTTATATTACTTCCGGGTTTCACCAACAGTTTTATGTCACCAACATTATTATCCATATTGATGGTGTATTTTACACCACCCACTGTAAAACTAGGCTTTGATATCTCGTTTTTATCAAACATGCTGTACAATGTTTCCCCCTCCCATTCAAGTTTAGCTTGCGGAAACGGGAATGACAGTAGGACGAGTGCATGTTCCATTTTGAATGACAGTGTGGATGTTGTGGGAGATACTTCGCTGTACATCAAATCGATTTGGGGATTGAAATTTTGTGTGGTGGGCACTTCAAAAGCCGCTAATATTTCTTCTTTGCTTTTCTTCCCGTCCATTTTACTGTCGTATGGATAGTAAGCAATGTATTTCATTCCCTGTTCAAGGTAGCAAAATTTCGCATCATCTACCGGACTCCAGCTTGAGCCGTTATATTTATATGCGTAATTATTGATAATAACCGTACCATTCTTTATTCCGATGATGCCTATCTGTTCGTCTTTTTCAAATCTGAAATTATCTCCCGAGTATCCGCGCGTTTTAGTTTCTTCATCTCCGGGTGCGAAGGGCTGGGCGGTCACCTCTATCCGCATGGGTTGTGCGCCATGAGGTGTCACCGGCGAGATGCTTTCATCATCGGGGCTGCATGCGACGGCAGTCAGTGTCAGTAGTAAGAGAGATAAATAATGCGCGTATCGTTTCATATCTGGTAACATTTAATGAAAGTAATGATATTTGTTTTTGGTGTTAATAATAATAAGCGCCCTGCATGCTCGTTCATTCGATTGGGAGTGTGCGAGGGGGATTAAAAAAACTGATACTAAAGAGTGGCGGACGGATATACTAGAATGCCAGCATGAAAAGTGTGTAAAGCTCAGAAGTATATGGGAGGTTGTTAATTTCTGGGCTAACTCCAGTACATGAGCAATACATAAATTGTGCAGCTGACTCATTATTGACACGTTCGCATGTCCAGAATCTTCTTCCGTCATTATAACGTTTTTGCGTTGCACTGTTAGCTTCTGCTATTCCGGGAATGAACCACTTGCTGGTATTACTAAGATGATTTTCACTTTTCCTTAGATATTCATAAGGTGGGCATTCTTCCTCCCCTTTTGACAACATTTCATCGAAAGCTTTAGATGTATATGTATATGCAAATCCATGTACTGCTTTATACTGTTCCAGTGTTGTACTCAGAGGAACATCCCCGTATCTATTTGTTTTGAAAAGTGGGCCTTTCGGATGGACATACTCTGAAACTACGTATCCTCGTATATTTGTTAATGTTTCATTGTTAATCGTTTTGTATGTCTGATTATCGATCCCTTCATTATGAGGGGAATTATTAGTAACAAAGTAAACCTTACGGTCATTATTAATGCGACACACCACTGTTCCTACTTTTGTACATCCTGGCGGCACTATTTTCCAATTGTTTGGGCAGGGAAAACCAAAGTTATCGGCGGTTTTGTAAAAGGGATCTTTTGCATATGTTTCATCGTTATTCTCGGTTAGTTTGAATGTGAAGTTTACGTTATGGCATTTGTTTGCAGTAGTATTTATTCCCGTTTTCTGGCATGAGAATACCATATTGTAATCTGAATTTCTCGTTGCTTTTATTGTTATATTGTTGCCAGGTTTCACTAACAGGTATTTTGTACCGATATTTATGGTATAGTTTGTACCATTATAAGTGAACTCGTTATCAGACTTTATGTCGTCCCCTTCAAGAGTAACCGGAATCTCTTTGTTGTCCCATCTGTAAATATAACTCTTCGGTTCTTGCAGTACCAGCAAGCACAGCAGATGCTTCATACTAAATGTCAGTTGAGATTGGCTTGTTGTTACGTTGATAGTAGCTGCCATCAGGTCGTTCTCATCTTTTTGGTTCCTTTGGTCTGTGGGCACAGTAAAGGCATTAAGTATTTCAGTTTCAGACTTCTTTCCGTTCATTGTAGTGCTGTAAGGGTAGTAGGCGATATACGTCATATTGGCTTGTGCATAGCAAATGTCACCCACTGCTTCCCATGTTCCGTTATTATATTTATATTCCAAATTATTGAATACCACAGTACCTCCGCTTATACCTATAATGCCAATCCGGTCATCATTCTTAAAACTGGCTGCAAAAGCATCATCATGCGTTGTGCGTGTTTCTGCGTTTTTGCTATCTGATAGGAAATCCGTCCGGTTAACAGAAATACATAGGGGCTTGGCTGCACCGGGCTTGGTAGTGAGGTTATCCGTATACGTATCATCGGAGCTGCAAGATGTCATCATGATGACAACCTGTAGAAGGATGAAGTGCAGAAAGCTCGTATATCGTTTCATAATTCAGTCTTTTAAAAAGTATATATTATATATTACGGTTCATTGTTATTGTAGGTTGATGTCCCCGCCATTCTCCCAGCCGATGGAATTGTTGGTCGTTATTGTCAATTTTACTTGTGAGGCAGTCACTTCTATAGTGTAACTGTACCCTGCGGTAGTAGTGAAACTGGTATTGGCTCCACTGTTATTAGTCAGCTGGATTGTCCCTTTATAGGTTCCTCCTGCCGCGACATTGGTCAGTTCTGAAATCTCGGTGCCGGGAATGAGGTAGTACGTTTGCGAGTCGCTGTTGGTACTGTAGCTGATGGTATGTGTGCCCGATTGGTTGCTTGTAGCTTCCGTCAATACATTGTAAGTGGCACTGGAACTTCCTCCGTTGATGTTGCAGGTTACCACTTGTTTGTTGTCCGCTCCCGGCTTCACAATGAGCCTTGCCATGAGGCGGTTGAAGGTCATACTTCCGGAATGATTACTTTTGTTTCCGGTGAAGTTATTACTCAGCAGTACATCCTTATCCTCTCCTTTTCCTGCTGTGAGGGAGACACTGCCACTGCTTAGCGTAGTTGCTCCGTTTGCCTTCATCACACCGATGAATTTTAGGCTTTGTCCACCTACGGGCCAATAAGCGGCTGGGCTGAAAGAGATTGCCCGTGCTGTGCCGCTACCGCTTGCCAAGGTAGCATCTACCTTGTTGATGTAGGGAGCTGCGGGCCAGCTACTGCTGCTGCTTGGCACAGCATAGAGTGTGAATGGCAACCGGTCGCCATCTGCCCGTGTCACCACGCCACTGGCTTCCGTCTCTATCGGCGCGTTTCCGCTCAGTTCTATTGGAGCCGAAGGGTCGGGTATGAGGGTTTCATCCTGCTCTGTGAGCAGGTCTGCCTGGCAGGCAGCCGTCAGCAGAAGGACGGCTGCCGCTTGCAGCAGAAGTATGAGGGTTCGTTTCATTGCGGGTAGAGAGTTTTAATAAAGGGATGAATAGTTATTGGATGTCGGCGTTAAATTCACCATTAGAAGTCCAATCCGTCACTCCGCCTTGCATGCCAGATATCTCCACACCATTTACGGTAATTGTCAGCGTGGTCTTTTTCCCGGTCTGCAGGGTGGCGTTTCCTCCTCCTCCTGTTGTAGCGTCACTTAATGTTACGGTAGGCAGTTCTACAGCCTCTGAACTATCGTCTTTCACCCATACCTTTACTTTAATATTGTCTTGCGTATCGGGGAATAGCAGGATGGGAGTGGTACCATTGATAGTGGTTCCACCTGTGCTTAGGTTTCCAGGAGAAGTGTACGTGTAGGTCAGGTCGCCTTCAGCATCGCCATTAGTATCCCAACCTTCAGCATTTGCCGTCAGGTCTACGGTCATATCAAAGTTTTTTTTCACCTGGGCTTTGTCTACAATCACCTCTACTTTATCTATCTTTGCTTTATCATTGCTGTTCTTTCCTTTCACCATCACATCCAGTTGGCTAAGGATATGCTTGAACTGGAAATCCACGGTGACAGGGTTTTGCGCGCCTGTTCCAGGACCGTTCTGGTCGCCCGTGTTTTCTTTCTTACCTGTGATGTCTTCATTTTGCGATGTCTTGTTAGCCACTATTACGTCCGGCATGTCTGTGTGAGTAGCTGCCAATGAGATGTTGATTTTATTAGCTGTAGCGTTCTTTGTTACAGTGCTGCTGTTATCTATGGGGCTGTAAGCCAGGAACTGTAATTCCTCACCGCTCACAGGCCAATATTGAGTGCCGTTTGCTAGCCAATTGAAAGCAAAATTAGAGTCCGAACCATTTGCTACATTAGCAGATACATGGTTTATATAAGGACTGTTCCAGTCGGTAGCCAAAGCTGTGTTCGTGTAGCGTGCCACTACGGCAATTTTTGCACTTCCGTCTAAAGCATTTGGAAAGGTGGCTACTTCAGCCCGTGTTACCGCCACGGCATCCACTCCCGCCGTCATGTAAATCACATTAGGGGCTCTGTTGTCTACAAATGCGTCTTCTTCGTTGTTGCAGGCTGCCAGTGCTGCGGCAACGGTTGCTAAAATCATAATCTTTTTCATTGTCATTTCAATTTTAATTATTTGTTATTATCCTATAAGTTTATTGTTACTGTATGGTGAAATCCCCGTCGCTTCCTTCCTCCCAAGGAGATACGCTTCCGCTCATCACCACTCCGGTCTTGTTGAGCGTCAGGCGCAAGGTGTGGTGCTTGCCGCTCAGGAAGCTGAAACCGTCCGCTTTTGCCCGGCAGGGATAGATTCCGCCGTCCAGACTGACGGTAGCCATCAGTTCGCCCTCTGTCTTGGTGCAGGGCACCAGCAAAACCCGGAAAGTGGCGCCGTCTTTTACGGGCGTGATGTCAGCCGGTGCTCCGGCTTTGCTGAGGGTGGCGGTGCGGATGTCTGCTGTCACCTGCGTGGGATAGCCGTTCAGCAGAAGGGTGGCGCGCGGCAGGTCGTCGGCAGTGAAGCCGATGCCCGGTAGCAGTTCCAGAGTAACGGAACTGAGCACATGGCCGAATCTGAGTGCGGCAGGCTCTCCCGTGGGCAGGTTGCTCACGTTGTGGCTTATCAGCAGGTCGCCGGCGGCGTATCCTTCACTTTGGTCGGTGGGGATGTTCCATAAGAGTAAATGGTTGTCGTCGGGCTGGTTTTGTTCGTTGGCGGGTAACCAGGCGTATAGATTGGCTTTGTCTCCCAGCGTGTCCCACCAGAGGGGGACGGTGGCTTGCCAGTTGGTGCCGTCATAGGTGTAGTGCGCGTTGTCCGTGCCCCGTTCACCAATGCCACGGATGCCCATTGCGGTGCCTCCGGCAATTCCTGCGGATGTCTCGGGCGAGGTGGTCACCACTACGACGGACGAGGTAAGGTCGGTTTCGTCACCGTCCTTCCATGGCTCTACAGTAGCGGATACGGTGGTGGGAACCGGGCGCAGGGTCAGGTGGAATGTGTTTTGGGTGCCTGCTTTCAGTTCTTGCAAGGCACTCATGTAGGCGGTATAGATGGTTCCGTCGGCCAGCGTCACCACATAGCTGATTCCTTCGGCTGCGCGGCGGGGCAGTACGATGGCTTCGCCTGCCGTGCCCTGCGGTGTGGCGGCGTCGGTGATACTGCCGTCCGCCAGTTGGCAGGTGGCTTTCGTATTCATTCCTTTAATGACGAGGCTTGCGCCTGCCAGTTGGTCGTTGCTGATGATACCGCTGCCTTTCAGGGTGAACTTCAGCTTCACCAGCCGGTGCCCGAAGCTCAGGGAGATGGCGGGGAGGCTGCGGTCGTGTCCGTTGGTGCGAGCGGTCAGCAGGTCGGTGGCGGGTTGCAGGCTGACGTCGACGGGCAGGGTGAAGCTTGCCGTCAGACCGCCTGTCCGGTAGGGGTGGTAGGCAAGGAAGTCCACTTTGCTGCCGTCTGCGGGAAAGTAGGCTGTTTTGGTTGCTTCGGCGGGTGCCATTTTTGCGCTGCTTCCGGCGGCACTCACTTTGTAGCAGTAGTTAAACACTTCGTTGGCAATTTCCATGCTTCCGGTGGAGTTCATGCAAAGCCCTATGGAATCATTGGCTTCCCACTGCCCGTTCACTACGCGAGTGTCAGTGGCATCGGCTATGCCGGCTGTCAGGCTGACGGCTACGGGGCCATCGGGCATTCCTTCCGGTTCTTGTTCTGTGCTGCTGCATCCCGCCAGAAATAGGATCAGGCAGAGGGTGGCAGCGTGTAAATAATCCCTTCTCATATTGATTGCTTTTAAATTCTTACAAATGGTTAGTTGTTGGCATCCAGGTCCGTATCTTTTTCCCGTACCCAGTCTTCGATAATAATGGTTCCATCGGCCGCTTCGGCAAAACTGATGTCAGTTGAAAGGTTGAAGTCACCTTCATCATCTTCATCATCGGGGTTGTCCGGGTTATCGGGGTTATCGGGGTTGTCCGGGTTATCGGGATTATCCGTCTCCGCGGAGCTGCCGAAGTTATTGAAATCGCTAAGGATAGAACTCAAATCCTGTTCTATGATTTCTTCCTCGCCATTGGTGTATGCCAGGGTGATGGTCAGTTTTTGTTCTTCTTCCGGCTGTATGCCCAGCAAGCGCTTTTTGCCGACATACTCTATGCTTGCTGTTGCGCTGCGGGTGGCGGGCGCTTTTTGCACAAATTCTAATGCGATGCGTCCTGAAGCGATTTCATCGTTGTCCACTCCGCTCAGGTTCTTAGTGGCTACAATACCTTCTAAAACGGCTGTGATATCTTCTATACGTTGCTGGGCTTGTGCATTCATCCGGAAATTAAGGGTTAGGACACGTGTATAGGGTTGTATCTTTATCACAACTTCATTTTGTTGGCCTGCCGTCACTTCAAAGGTGGAGTTTCCTGCGTATACTGCTTCGGGTTCGGGCAGGAAACCATTTTCATCCGGCTGCAAATGGAACTGTTTGCCATCGAATCGGATATTTTCCGGTTCATTCCATACCACAATGTCGTATTCTGCTTCGAGCAGGCAAAGGTGGGGGACTGTGCCGGGATTTACGCTGAACAGAGTGTCTTTACTGATTTCTTCGCGGGCATCGGAAATGTGTGTGCCCCATATATGTACTTGCATGTCGGGCTGCTCGTCGGGCGTTATGCCTTGCCAGTCCAGGCTGATGGGGACGGCGCCGTTGTACAGTTCCTCATAGCTGAATATATCCTTGCGGCTGCAACTGCATGCAATGAGCGGAAGCAGGAGGAGCAGGAAACGGGTATTGTATTTATTCAGTGCATTCATATTCTATCTTTTTTTAGTGGGAAAACGATAAATGACGCTTGCATGTAGGTTGGTCAGTCCGAAGACGTTCCGGGTGCGCTCTCCGTTGAATTCGTATGTTTTGAAGCGTTTGTTGCGGAAGTAGCGGTCGTAGCGGGTATGGATGTATCCCAAACCCAGCCCGGCATCGAAGAACCAGTTGCCCCGGAGGGTGAAACGGTAGCCTGCGATGAGGCCTGCCAGCAGGGCTTCGCCACGGTGTCCGTCGCTGCAGTTATAATGGTCGTATTCTCCACCACGGACGGACAGGCCGATGTAAGTGCGGCGGAATCCGTATTGCCGGGTTTGCAGCCAGTAGCGCGCTTCGCCGCCTACGCTCCAGGTCTGCATGCTGCTATGCGTATGGGAGTAATTCCACATGCCGTAACTGCCGTCGGCGGCTATGGAGAGTTTCTTTCCTATATATACTTCTACACCGATATTGGGAGCAAGTGTTGCCCACGAAAGCAGGTTGCTGCTTAAGGCAATACGCGGTAAGGCTTCTTGTGCCTGTGCGTTTCTGCTATTGAATGGCAGGAGTGCAAGTAGTGTACATGTGATTAACTGTAATAACTTCATTATTCTTCGTGTGTTGTTGAATATGTTGCAAAGTTATGGAAAAGCGTCGTGACGGGATGTGCTTTTTGAGGGGTGGTAGTCCTGTTTTGTCCGAGGGGGAGTCCTAATATGTCACAAATCGGGGTGAGAAGGGGGTGTGGGAGGGGATAAGACAAAAAAGAGATTATGCCTCTGCAGGCATAATCTCTTTTCAGTATAAGGGTAGAGGGGGATTATTCTTTTATAAATTTTATTCTTTCAGCCATTCGTCCAGCCATTCGAAGAATGTGCGCTGCCAGAGAATACCATTCTGAGGTTTTAATACCCAGTGGTTCTCGTCCGGATAGATCAGCAGTTCGGCAGGAACACCACGCATTACGGCAGCATCAAAAGCAGCCATTGCCTGGTTGGCAAGAATGCGGTAATCCTTTTCACCGTGAATACAAAGGATAGGCGTATCCCATTTGTCTACAAACTGGTGTGGAGAGTTGGCGAATGTGCGTTGAGCCACCGGATTCTGTTTTTCCCAGTATGCGCCACCCATATCCCAGTTGGCAAACCATTTTTCTTCAGTTTCCAGATATTGCATTTCCATGTTGAAGATACCATCATGTGCGATGAATGCTTTGAATCGCTTGTCATGATGTCCGGCAAGCCAGTAAACGGAGAAGCCGCCGAAGCTGGCGCCTACACAACCGAGACAGTCTTTGTCTACAAACGGTTCTTTCGCCATTTCATCAATCGCTGTGAAATAATCCTTCATACACTGACCGCCGTAATCTCCACTGATAGCCTCATTCCATTCTACTCCGAAACCCGGAAGACCGCGGCGGTTGGGAGCTACGATGATATAATCGTTGGCAGCCATAATCTGGAAGTTCCAGCGATAACTCCAGAACTGGCTTACGGGGCTTTGCGGACCACCTTCACAGAACAGGAGGGTGGGGTATTTCTTATTCGGGTCAAACTGTGGCGGATAGATTACCCATGTCAGCATCTGTTTGCCGTCTGTAGTCTTCATCCAGCGAGCTTCAACCTTACCCATTTCCAATTGGTCGTAAATCTGCTTGTTTTCGAAGGTCAGTTGCTTTGCTTCGGCAAAAGCATCACCGTTGCGGGTGGCAGATACGGCATAGATTTCATCACCCATACTCATTGAATGGCGTAAAGCGATTACCTTATCTCCTGCAAGGGCAAGGGAAGCATAGTCATACATGCCGTCTGTCAATTGTGTAATCTTATCATTGGCAGCAAGGTCTACATTATAAATCTGTGTTTCACCATGCCAGACACCGATGAAATAAATACTTTTAGAGTCTTTATTCCATAAGAAACCGTCTACATTCGATTCAAATTCCTTGCTGACGAAACGTTTCTCACCTGTTTCCAGATTCATAATGAAGAGGCGGTTTAAGTCTGCTTCATAACCGTCACGTTCCATGCTCTGCCAGGCAATGTATTTACCATCGGGAGAGTATTGAGGATTCGTGTCGTAACCTTTGTTTTCTTCGGTGATATTGTCTGTCTTCTTAGTTGCAAGGTCATAGATGTAAATATCCGAGTTGGTGGAGATGGCATAAGCCAGACCGGTTTTTTTACGGCAAGTATATGCTACCTTGTCTCCGGCAGGACTCCATGCCAGTTGCTCGATGCCACCCCAAGGTCTCATCGGGCTTTCGTAAGGTTTCCCTTCCAGTATATCTTTTATATTACTGATACTGTTTCCATCAAAATCGGCTACAAAAGGATGTGGAGCACCGGTTACCCATTCATCCCAGTGTTTGTACATCAGGTCGGTAACGATGATCCCCGTTGCTTTAGGCAGATCAGGATACTTATCCGCGGTACTTGGTTTAGTTTTCACTTGTGCAATGAAAAGCAACTTCTTGCCGTCGGGAGAGAAAGAATAACCTTCGATATCACCATCATATTGCGTCAATTGCTTGCGTCCGCTGCCATCAGGATTCATTTCCCACAACTGACTGCTGCCACTTTCATTAGAAAGGAACGCCAGTTTAGTACCGCCTTTTATCCAGTTTACTTCGTTCTCCTGCCAAGGAGTACGGGTGATTTGTTGGTTGCCTGTTCCATCTGTGTTCATCACAAAGACTTCACGGTTGCTCTTGTTCTCCGGCACACTGTAGTAAGCTACCGTGTAAGCAATCTGCTTTTCATCGGGAGATACGGCTACACCGCCGATACGCCCCATAGCCCAGAGAGCTTCGGGAGTCATGCGCTTGCCTTCAATCTTGATGTTCGACCGCTCGATAAGCGGTACTCCGGCTTGCCCTGCGTCTTTTGTCCCGCCGCAGGCAGCCAATGTCATAGCTGCTGACATAAGCAATAAGTTTACTTGTTTCATATAGGTTGTTCGTTACAGTTATTTTGCGACAAATATACAAATTATATGCGTTTCTTCTGCCATTGTCCTCGTTTAATATACCGCCAGCAAAATAGTAGAATAAAGATGGAATACACCATTTCTGATGTCCAGCATAGGGCTACATCCAACTTAAGGTAAAGAATGGTGTAAGTAATATAGGCCACATAGATCACCAGTGTGGCTAGTTCCATTACCAGTGCTGTGCGTGTATTTCCAGTTCCGGAAACTGACTGGAAATATACATTGGCAGGTACGAGAAATAAATATGCAGAACACATCACCCAAAGTGAGTGTACGGCTGCATCCTGTAAATCGGTCATATCGGTGTAGATGCCCAGTATCAATTTGGGGAATAGTACGAAGAGCAATGCCAATGGTAAGACAAATATATAGGCAAGACGTATATGTTGCCGGATGGTCCCTTCTACACAATCTTTCTCGCCGGCACCTATTAGGTTGCTGACTAGTGAACCGCATGTCGAGGCAAATGCCATCATTACCATAAACAGTATACCGGATACACTCCGGACAATGTTTGTAACGGCAAGCGACCGCTCTCCCAGGTGCTCTACATAGAGGAAGAATAAAAACCAAGTGGACAAAGAAATAACATTCTGTATCATTGTCCAGAAAGAGATGTTTAACATCCGTTTTAATACTTCCGGACGGAACTTAGGAATACGATCCAGTCCATACTTGCGGCAATCGATGCGACTACGGGTATAGAGGATGAAAAATGCCAATGAAACTAATTCTGCAAGCGATGAGCCAATGGCTGCACCTGCAATACCGAGGGCTGGGAAACCGAACTTTCCAAAAATCAATATATAGTTGAACACTACGTTGCTCAATACCATAACTATTGAGTTCAGGGTCAGGGTTTTTGTTTGTGTAGTTCCCAGAAAGAAAGCACGGAATATGACTGCACTGAATGAGAAGAAAGCTCCGAAGACACGCCAGTTCAGGTAGCTAATAGCTGCTTCATAAATGTGTTCGGAGGCAACGATACGCTTTAGTATAATCGGTGACAGGAAGTAGGAGAGCAGGAACATGATTGTTGCCAATCCTATCTGGAAGTAAATTCCCTGATAGAAAAGGTCACCAATTTCCCGGTACTGTTTTTCACCGTTTCGCCGTGCTATCAGTATCTGTGCTCCGATGCTGAAGCCGAAAGCTGCCATAAAGATTACCATATAGAAAACACCTGCAATGGCTGATGCTCCTAGTTCTACTTCGCCTACCCGTCCTAGAAAGGCGGTGTCTGTCATACCTATCATTTGTTCCATCAGCAGGCTGATAAGGATCGGATAGGCTATCATCCAAATCTGTTTGTTGGTGTATTTAGTTTTCATTTAAATTATAGTTATAGTTGTTATAAGAGAAAGAAAGCCGGACAATTACATCAATTGCCCGGCTTTTATTATCAAGTGATGAAAAACGGAGACTTACTTTTTATTCTGTCTCTCTTTCATCAACTGTTCCTGTTGTTTCTGCATTGCCTCCAGGCGAGCGGCAAAGCCGGTTTTCTTAGCTTTCTTCGGATCTTTCTTTCGGGCTTCCAATTGGGCAAGAAGTTTCTCTTCATTCGTAGTCTTGCGCAGAATGAGAGTAGTCACCACACTAATCAATGTCGATATGAAGTAGTAATAGTTCAAACCTGAAGGATAGCTGTTCAAGATAAACAACATCATAATCGGCATGAGATAGGTCATCCACTTCATCGCTGCCATCTGCGGGTTTGCTCCGGTATCCTGTTGTTGCATCATGAACTTGGAGTTCAGAATATTCACAACGGTCATCAGTAAGCAGAACAAACTGAGGTGACTGCCCAGAAACGGGATATTGAACGGGAAGTTGATGAAAGCATCATACGTTGAAAGGTCATCAGCCCATAAGAAGCTCTGTTGACGCAATTCGATAGCACTTGGCACGAACATGAACAGCGCAATCAGAACGGGAAATTGTACCAACATCGGCAAACAACCACCCATCGGACTCACACCATACTGGCTGTACATTCCCATTACCTCCTGTTGCTTCTTCATCGCATCTTCCTGCTTGGGGTATTTCTTGTTGATTTCGTCTATTTTCGGTTTTAACACGCGCATCTTGGCAGAAGATATATACGTTTTCCAGGTAGCGGGGAATACGACTGCTTTTACAATCAATGTCATCAGTAACAATACGATACCCATGCTCAGACCCCAACCGGACAACCAGTCAAAGATATTAATAGTAAACCATTTGTTAATCCAGCGGATCAACGGCCAACCTAAATAAACCAGGCGGTTCAGTTCCCATTTCTCTTCGCGTCCCTTGTCCAGTGCAGTCAGCGTCTTGTAATGGTTCGGGCCGAAGTAAAAGAACATCTGTGTAGGCTGTTTGCCTGTCGGGTCAAAGCTCGTACTCATTTCAGCAGAGTAGTCCTTGATGTATCCACTGCCTTCTCTCTCCATTTTAGATACTAACTTCGTTTTTTCAAAGTCGGTGTCTGCAATAAATACTGAAGAGAAGAACTGATTCTTGAAAGCAATCCAGTCCAGACGTTCCGGTACTTCTTTTTCATCATCTTTATTGGCTGATAAATAATCTGTACCATTACCCATGAACTTGTAAGTCAGTTCAGACAGACGGTTTTCGTATACATAACCCTTTTCGATCTGACGGGCGCGTTGTGCCCATTCGATGTCTACATAGTTATTACTTGCTGCCAACTTATCTGCCATGCCTTTAGCTTCGATGCTGAAGTCCACCAGGTAAGTGTTGGGATGCAATGCATACTTGAAGTCTATAAAACTTGCACTATCAGCAGACAGACGCATCGTTACAGTGCTGTCCGTACGGTTCACAGTGGTGAAGTAATAGTCCTTAGTCTGTATTGTTTCCTTTTTATTATAGAAAAGGAAATTCATGGAAACATCGTTTCCGGTGAATAAGGTTACAGGAGTCTTCTTGTCCTGCTCCATATACTCTTTCAATACAGCGGAGAATATGGAACCGCCTTTGGTGCTGAGGGTCAACTCAGCCACGTCGTTCTGAATAGTAATCAGCGAATCTGTTCCTTGGAGAGCATTGAAGAAGAGTGAAGTAGAATCCACAGTTTCTACATCTTTTTCATTTGCCAATGCTGCATCCGCTTTGGCTTTCAGTGCTTCTTCACGTTGCTGTACCAGCGCAATGGAATCATAATAACGCTGCTGTGCCTCCAATTGCTCTTTGCTGGGGCGACTCAGAAAACTGAAGCCGACTAACAAAATTGCTATTAAAACAAGACCTGTAATGGTGTTTTTATCCATGAATAATTTCTAGTTTACAATTTTATAATTATTGAAATAATCTTATTTCTTTGCTTTTTCCTTTTCCTCGAAACTTTCGATAGATGCTTTAATGAAAGCCACGAACAACGGATGGGGATTCAATACCGTACTGCTGTATTCCGGATGGAATTGAGTTCCGACAAACCACTTCAGTTCCGGTATTTCTACGATTTCCACCAAGTCCGATTCCGGGTTGATACCTACACATTTCATGCCGGCTGCTTCATACTCCGTTTTATACTGGTTATTGAATTCATAGCGATGGCGGTGGCGTTCTTGGATGTGTTCTGTTCCGTATGCCTCGTATGCCTTGCTGCCTTTTTGCAAAATACATTCGTAAGCTCCCAGACGCATCGTTCCACCCATATTGGTGATGGATTTCTGCTCTTCCATGATGTCAATCACATTATGCGGAGTTTTCTCATTCATTTCGCGTGAGTCAGCATCAGTATATCCCAGTACGTTGCGTGCAAATTCGATAGCAATGCATTGCATTCCCAGGCAGATACCGAAAGTCGGAATATCATGCGTGCGTGCATATTTGATAGCTACGAACTTACCGGCAACACCACGTTCGCCGAATCCCGGGCCAATCAATATACCTGCCATGCCTTTCAATGCTTCCGCTACATTTTCTTCCGTGAGCTTTTCACTGTTCACGAAGTCTACAGATACCTTACAGTCATTGTACGTACCGGCTTGTGACAGGGCTTCACGGATGGATTTGTATGCATCCTGCAAATCATATTTGCCAACTAGTGCGATGTGCAGCGGTTCTGTATTTTCCGCTTTATGACGGCGTTCAAGAAAAGCACGCCACGGGCCCAGTCCCGGTGTGTCGCCTACGGGCAATCCCATTTTCTTCAATATTGTTTCATCCAGTTTCTGAGCCTGCATCAGGATGGGAACTTCGTAGATGGTAGGAGCATCGATGCTCTGTACTACTGCGTTTTCATCCACATTACAGAACAAAGCAACTTTCTTGCGTACGTTGCTACTCAATTCGTGTTCCGTGCGCAAAACCAATATATCCGGTTGGATACCTGCACTCTGCAATTCCTTTACGGAGTGTTGTGTCGGTTTGGTTTTCAATTCACCGGCGGCTGTGAGGTAAGGCACATATGTAAGGTGTACACACAATGCGTCACGTCCCAGTTCCCACTTCAACTGACGGATACTTTCCAGATATGGCAAGGATTCGATGTCGCCCACCGTACCGCCGATTTCTGTAATTACAAAATCGAATTTATATTTGTTACCCAGCAACTTTACGTTTCGTTTGATTTCGTCCGTGATATGAGGAATGACTTGAATGGTCTTACCTAAATAATCACCACGGCGTTCTTTATCGATAACGCTTTTATAGATGCGTCCGGTTGTGATGTTATTGGCTTTTGTAGTCTGGATGCCAAGAAAACGTTCGTAGTGGCCTAAGTCAAGGTCAGCTTCATGTCCGTCTACAGTCACATAACATTCTCCGTGTTCGTAGGGGTTTAAAGTACCCGGGTCAATATTGATATACGGGTCAAACTTTTGAATGGTTACTTTGTAACCTCTTGCTTGTAGCAATTTACCAATGGATGAGGCGATGATACCTTTACCTAAAGATGAGGCAACGCCACCGGTGACGAAAATATACTTTGTTTCTCCCACAGCTATACTGTTTTTAATATTATTGTTTTGTTTTGGTGCGATGTACACATTTGTGTATCTATCTGTCTACACGTGAGACTTAAAAAGCGCAAAATTACAAAAAAAAGAGGAAGTACATAAAGTTTCGGCGAAACAATTATAAAAAAAGCATGTTTTCTTTTTCTTTCTCTATTTCTATGTTTTCTAAACATTTTAATTTAATTTTGCGCTCAAAACATAGATTTTAGGGCGTTATGAAGAATAAATTTTTATCTTTATGGGCAATCGCTGTGCTTTTTTCTTCGTCGGCTATGGCGCAGAATTCGGTGAAGCCTGTATTAAAAACCGGTGAAAAAACGGCTGTAGTACAAGCGGATACTTTATCGGACTTAATGAAGCAATATTTTGTTTTAAAGTTGAAGCCGGGAAGTGCTACCCCAGAATTGGATACAGTTTCCATATCCTATGAAAAACATTTGGGAGTATTAAATTACCTGAATGATCCTTCCACTCCGGAGCGTTACATTGCGGACAATCCTGATTATTACCGCTTGTTTATCCCGTTGACTTATTATAATTCTCCCATGGAGAGCATTTCAACATTGAAATGGAAATTCCAGCCTTTTGATACAGCAAAAACTTCTGTAAAGGAACCATTGTTGTTTGATGAAGCTCCTTTTACTTCGAAGAAACGTGCCAATGAAGTGGTGGACCGTGCGCTGTTATATCTTTATGCTAATGAGAATCCGCCTAAGATTGTGGCATGGGAAGATGAATTAATGCAGGTGAAAAGTTTCACGGATAATATTGAAAAAGAAGTTTCATCTAAACCTTCTGTCCTGAAATTATTTGTCCAGGAAGATATGGCCAATGTAAAAGAGGATGCAGAGGTTGTGATCCATAAGCCCAATTGGTGGGTGACGGGTGGAAGTGGTTCTTTGCAGATTACTCAAAACTATATTTCTGACAACTGGTATAAAGGTGGTGAAAGTACAAACTCTTTTCTGGCGAATCTGCAATTGTTTGCTAATTATAATGATCGCGAGAAAGTGCAGTGGGAAAATATGTTGGAGGCCAAGTTAGGTTTTGGTTCCACTCCTTCGGACAAGTATCACGATTATCTGGTAAACACTGACCTGCTACGCTTGTATAGTAAAATGGGTATTCAGGCAGCTTCTAATTGGTACTATACCATTTCAACGGAATTTAAAACCCAGTTCTGCCATGGTTATAAGGCGAACAGCGAAAAGTTAGTTTCAGCTTTCTTTGCTCCGGCGGATTTATCCACCAGTGTCGGTATGGACTACAAGTTGAAGAAGAAAAAGTTTAGTCTGTCTGTTTTTATGGCTCCGTTGACTTGGACGATGCGTTATATAGGCAATAAAGATGTGAATGAGGTAGACTTCGGTTTGGAGGAAGGCAAGTGTGTACGTCACAACTGGGGTTCGCAAATACAACCCACATTGGAGTGGACCATCATTCCTTCCATCGTATTGAATTCCCGTCTGAATTATCTGACCAGCTACGAATGGACTCGTGTAGAATGGGAGAATACGATCAATTTCATATTGAACCGTTATCTTTCTACAAAATTGTATGTACATGCACGTTATGATGACAGTAGCAAGCCGACTACTGGAGATAGTCACTTCCAGGTGAATGAAATTCTGAGTTTTGGTATTAATTATAAGTGGTAATTATAAATACTTGATATAAATAATGAAGCTGCTTCCTTTTGGGGGCAGCTTTATTTATAATATCCCTCCATTAGTGGAATTAATGGCTTCCTTTCCGTGCCCGAAAAGGAAGCAAGGCCGGAGTTGGGCAATATCCGGTCCGTACCAACTCCGTACCAAATTCGGTTGAAGGTACCTCTATCCGGGGATGGTACGGAGCAAACAGGGGGGTGAACCTTTTTTGGTAGGGATCTGACAGGATGCTGAGCAGCCTCTGATTCCTGCCAATGAGTATAGTATAAATGTAGTAAATGAGGCTGTTTCTTTTGAACAATAGTGCAAAGTGATACATCAATCCCTGTTTTTTAACAGCTTTTCTGGCTTTTCCTGTGAAAAAAATGAGGAAAAACAGTTAAAACGGGAAAAAGTGCGTTAGCGTACACATAAAAAAGTAGGTGAAAGCCTTGCAGTTCACAAATAATGCGTAAATTTGCCGCAATTTGTAATGCACAGTTTGCAAAATGGCAGATATTATAAAACATCAAGGTATTGTGGAAAACATAAACGGTTCTCATGTTATGGTGAGAATTGTCCAAACGTCAGCTTGTGCAGCGTGTAGCGCTAAAGGACATTGTGCCTCGGCTGATACCAAAGAAAAAATGATTGATGTAATCAGTAATGATGCATCTTCCTACCAACCCGGTGACCGGGTAATCGTCTTCGGAGAACTATCCATGGGGATGATGGCGGTGTTACTGGCCTTTATAATACCTTTCTGTGTTCTGATTATTTCTCTTTTTATATTTATGGCTATCTGGAACGACGAACTTCTCTCTGCGATTTGTTCGTTAGCTTTCCTTATACCTTACTATTATATATTATGGCTGAATAAAACACGTATGGGGAAAAAGTTCTCTTTTTCCATAAAGCCGATAGACTAACTATTAGAACATTAAAAACAAATAATTAAATAAATAACTAATTTATGAATGTAATTCTGATTGCAGTGATTTCATTGGGAGCTATAGCGCTGGTTTCGGCTGCTATTCTGTATATCGCTTCCAAGAAATTTGCCGTGTACGAAGACCCGCGAATTGCACAGGTAGGAGAGGTGTTGCCTCAAGCAAATTGCGGTGGATGTGGTTACCCGGGTTGTAGTGGTTTTGCCGATGCTTGTGTAAAAGCAGGTTCGTTGGACGGAAAATTCTGTCCGGTAGGCGGACAACCTGTCATGACGCAAATTGCCGAAATCCTTGGTTTGGATGCTACTGCGGCCGAACCGATGGTTGCGGTTGTGAGATGTAATGGAACCTGTGCCAATCGCCCGCGTGTAAATATGTACGATGGCGCGAAGAGTTGTGCTATTGCAGCTTCTCTTTATGGTGGTGAAACAGGTTGTAGTTTTGGATGTCTGGGCTGTGGCGACTGTGTGGAAGCCTGTCAGTTTGATGCTATCCACATGAATCCCGAAACAGGACTTCCGGAAGTGGATGAAGCCAAATGTACGGCTTGTGGTGCTTGTGCAAAGGCTTGCCCGAAGAATATTATTGAAATCCGCCCGCAGGGTAAGAAGTCACGCCGTGTCTATGTGCAATGCGTGAACAAAGACAAGGGTGCCGTAGCGCGTAAGGCTTGTACGGTTGCTTGTATCGGTTGTGGCAAGTGCGTGAAAGTATGTCCGTTCGAGGCCATTACGCTGGAGAATAATCTGGCTTACATTGACCCGAACAAATGTAAATCATGTCGTAAGTGCGAGGAAGTTTGTCCGCAGAACACGATTGTCGCACTCAATTTCCCGCCGCGCAAGCCGAAGGCGGAAGGTGCTGCTCCGGCTGCTGCTAAAGTAGCTGCTGCGCCAAAAGCTACAGAAACTCCTAAAGCAGCAGAGGCTCCTAAGGCTGTAGAAACCCCGAAAGTAGTTGAAACCCCTCAGGTGGAAACTCCGAAGGCGGAAGCTTAATAATCAAGAAGTAATAAACGACTAAAATACAGAATTGTATGTTGAAGACATTTTCAATCGGTGGTGTTCATCCACACGAAAATAAACTTTCAGCACATCAGCCCATCATCAAGGCGGAAGTTCCTGCCAAAGCTGTGATTCTGCTGGGACAGCACATCGGTGCACCTGCAAAACCGCTTGTGGCTAAAGGAGATGTGGTGAAAGTCGGCACAAAGATTGCTGAACCCGGTGGTTTTGTATCTGCAGCCATCCACTCGTCTGTCAGCGGCAAGGTTGCTAAGATCGATTCGATTATCGATGCCAGCGGTTATCCGAAGCCAGCTATTTTTATCGACGTAGAAGGTGACGAATGGGAAGAAAGCATTGACCGCACAGAAACTTTGGTGAAGGAATGTAATCTTACCTCTGAAGAAATTGTGAAAAAGATTGCCGATGCCGGTATTGTAGGTTTGGGTGGTGCTTGTTTCCCTACTCAAGTGAAACTTTGTCCGCCGCCTGCATTCAAGGCAGAATGTGTGATCATTAATGCCGTAGAATGTGAACCCTACCTGACAGCTGATCACCAGTTAATGCTGGAACATGCAGAAGAAATTATGGTAGGTGTATCTATCCTGATGAAGGCCGTAAAGGTTAATAAGGCATTTATCGGTATTGAAAATAATAAGCCGGATGCTATTCAGTTGATGACAAAAGTTGCTTCCAGCTATGCAGGTATCGAGGTGGTTGCTTTGAAAGTGCAATATCCGCAAGGAGGTGAAAAGCAGTTGATTGATGCCATCACCAGCCGTCAGGTAGCAAGTGGCGCATTGCCTATCTCTACAGGTGCTGTGGTACAGAATGTGGGTACTGCATTTGCCGTATATCAAGCTGTACAGAAGAATAAGCCATTGTTTGAACGTGTGATTACCGTAACAGGAAAATCGGTGGCAAAACCCTCCAACTTCCTGGCACGTATCGGTACACCGATGAAGCAGTTGATTGATGCTTGCGGTGGTTTGCCCGAAGATACAGGTAAGATTATCGGTGGTGGCCCGATGATGGGAAAGGCGTTGATAAATACAGATGTACCAACTGCTAAAGGTAGTTCTGGTATTCTGATAATGAACAATAAGGAAGCCAAGCGTGGTGAAATTCAACCTTGCATCCGTTGTGCAAAGTGCGTGGGTGCTTGTCCGATGGGATTGGAGCCTTATTTGTTGTCGGCGCTTGCTGAACATACTGAATTCGAGAGAATGGAGAAAGAAAGAATAATGGATTGTATCGAGTGCGGTTCTTGCCAGTTCACCTGTCCTGCGAACCGTCCGTTGCTGGATTATTGCCGTTTGGGTAAAGGTAAAGTAGGAGCGATCATCCGTGCACGTCAAGCTAAAAAATAACGAAGTATGGAAAATAAATTAATAGTATCACTTTCGCCCCATGTCCATGGTGGTGACAGCGTGAAAAAGAATATGTATGGCGTGCTCATTGCATTGATTCCTGCATTTCTCGTATCACTCTATTTCTTCGGACTGGGTGCGCTGATTGTTACGGCTACTTCGGTAGCTGCCTGTTTGTTCTTTGAATGGGCTATCGGCAAATTCCTTTTAAAGAAAGAAACCACGACTATTTGTGACGGTTCTGCCGTAATCACAGGTGTGTTGCTGGCATTCAACTTACCTTCCAATCTGCCTATCTGGATTATTATTCTGGGTGCATTGTTTGCAATAGGTGTCGGTAAAATGTCTTTTGGCGGACTGGGTTGTAATCCGTTCAACCCCGCATTGGCAGGCCGTGTATTCCTGTTGCTCTCTTTCCCTGTGCAGATGACGAGCTGGCCGGTTGTCGGACAGTTGACTTCTTATACAGATGCAACGACGGCGGCTACACCTCTTAACCTGATGAAGCAGATTGCCGGTGGAAATATAGAAGCTTTAAAAGATTTGCCTTCTTCTTTTGACTTATTGATTGGTAATAATGGAGGTTGCTTGGGTGAAGTAAGTGCCTTGGCATTGCTGTTGGGATTGGCTTATATGCTTTGGAAGAAAATTATAACCTGGCATATTCCTATTTCTATATTGGCAACAGTATTTGTATTCTCAGGTATCATGCATCTGGTAGATCCGGAAGTATATGTATCTCCGGTGCTTCAACTGCTTACAGGTGGTTTGATGTTGGGTGCTATCTTTATGGCTACGGATTATGTCACTTCTCCGATGAGCAAGAAAGGGATGTTGATCTATGGTGTGTGTATCGGTCTGCTGACAGTGATTATCCGTTTGTTCGGTGCTTATCCTGAGGGTATGTCATTCGCCATCCTGATTATGAATGCCTTTACTCCGTTGATAAATACATATTGTAAACCTAAACGCTTTGGGGAGGTAGCGAAGAAGAAATGAAAAAGTTAGAATCATCCTTGAAGAATATGTTGCTGGTACTCACGGGTGTTACCGCTATTTCTGTGGCGTTGCTGGCATATGTAAATGAGCTGACGAAAGAACCTATTGCACAAGCCAATGCAAAGACATTGAGTGATGCGGTAAGTGCGGTTGTTCCTGGTTTTGATAACGATCCGATTGCGGAAAAAAAGGTGCAGGCTGTGAATGGTGTGGATTATGCCGTGTATCCTGCAACGAAAGACGGACAATTTATTGGTGCTGCTGTAGAAGCCAGTTCAATGGCATTTGGCGGTGAACTGAAGGTACTGGTCGGTTTTGATGCAGAAGGAAACATTATAGATTATTCTTTGTTGTCGCATGCGGAAACTCCGGGATTGGGTTCCAAAGCTGCCGATTGGTTTAAAGAAGGCAACAAAGGAAGTATTAAGGGAATGAATCCGGGTAAGGCCCCTTTGTCTGTTAGCAAAGACGGGGGACAGGTAGATGCTATTACCGCTTCTACCATTACTTCACGTGCTTTCCTGAATGCTGTGAATGCTGCTTATGCTGCTTATGCGGGTCAGAATGAGTCTGATGCTGCTACGGGCGCTACACAAAAAGTTGTTGAACCTGCTGAAAACGCAGCTACTGAGGCTACGGATTCCATCAGCGCTAAATAAAGAAAGGAGTAGAAGATATGAATAATTTTAAAGTTATGATGAACGGGATTATTAAAGAGAATCCTACGTTTGTACTCCTGCTTGGTATGTGTCCTACGCTGGGTACTACCTCTTCCGCCATTAATGGTATGGGTATGGGATTGGCAACCATGTTCGTGTTGATTTGCTCTAATATTGTAATCTCGGCTATTAAGAATGTTATCCCTGATATGGTGCGTATTCCATCTTTTATCGTAGTTATCGCATCTTTTGTAACGTTGTTGCAAATGGTGATGCAGGCTTATGTTCCTGCTCTGTATGCTACGCTGGGTCTGTTTATTCCGCTGATTGTGGTAAACTGTATCGTACTGGGACGTGCCGAAGCTTTTGCTGCAAAGAATACTCCGGTAGCTTCTTTCTTCGATGGTTTGGGAATGGGACTTGGTTTTACCTTGGCTCTTACTCTGTTGGGTGCCGTACGTGAGTTTCTGGGAACAGGTAAAATCTTCAATCTGACTATTCTTCCTGAAGAATACGGTATGTTGATATTCGTACTTGCACCGGGTGCGTTCATCGCGTTGGGTTATCTGATTGCATTGATTAACAGCTTTAAAAAAGCATAATTAAGAACTTAGTATGGAATATATATTGATATTTATTTCGGCAATCTTTGTTAACAACATCGTGTTGTCACAATTCCTGGGAATTTGTCCGTTCCTCGGAGTATCCAAGAAAGTGGAAACTGCATTGGGTATGTCGGCTGCTGTAGCATTCGTACTTACTATTGCTACTATAGTGACATTCCTTATTCAAAAGTTTGTTCTTGATGCTTTCGGTTTGGAATACCTGCAAACAATTACCTTTATTTTGGTAATTGCAGCCTTGGTTCAGATGGTAGAAATCATTCTTAAAAAAGTATCACCTTCCCTATATCAGGCACTGGGTGTATTTTTACCTTTGATTACTACAAACTGCTGTATTCTTGGTGTGGCCATTCTTGTAATTCAAAAGGATTATGACCTGTTGACGGGTGTAGTTTATGCATTCTCTACTGCTATTGGCTTTGGCTTGGCACTGACACTCTTTGCGGGTTTGCGTGAACAGATGAGTTTGGTGAATATTCCGAAAGGCATGAAAGGAACTCCGATTGCTTTAATTACAGCCGGTCTTTTGGCTATGGCTTTCATGGGATTCTCCGGTGTAGTAAAGATCTGAAAAAAAGAACATTCAGTAATAGATAAGGGGTAGAAGAAATTCTGCCCCTTTTTAATTTAAACTAAAAAAATACTCTTTTTTCTTTTTATCTAAAATTAATTTCCTTAAATTTGCCGCCACAACGATGATAACCTATAAGAATAAATCACTGATGAAAGAAAAAATCTTGGTTACAGGTGGAACCGGTTATATTGGTTCACATACTGTAGTAGAACTTCAAAACGCAGGTTATGAAGTAGTGATAATAGATAATTTGTCAAACTCTAGCGCCGATGTAGTTGATAACATCGAAAAAGTATCAGGTATTCGTCCTGCATTCGAAAAATTGGATTGTTTGGATTTCGCTGGTCTTGACGCTGTGTTTACTAAATATAAAGGCATTAAAGCCATCATCCACTTTGCAGCCAGTAAGGCTGTAGGCGAGTCGGTTCAGAAACCATTGCTTTATTATCGCAATAATCTGGTTTCATTGATTAACCTGCTTGAGTTGATGCCAAAGCACGGAGTGGAAGGTATTGTGTTCTCTTCTTCTTGTACAGTTTACGGTCAGCCGGACGAATTGCCGGTAACGGAGAAAGCCCCGATTAAGAAAGCTGAATCTCCTTACGGTAATACGAAGCAGATCAATGAAGAAATCGTTCGCGATACAGTGGCTTCAGGTGCTCCTATCAATGCAATTTTGCTGCGCTATTTCAATCCGATTGGTGCGCATCCGACAGCATTGCTCGGTGAGTTACCCAATGGTGTGCCTCAGAACTTGATACCTTATCTGACCCAGACTGCTATCGGTATCCGTGAGAAACTGAGCGTCTTTGGTGATGATTATGATACGCCCGACGGCTCTTGTATACGCGACTTCATTAATGTAGTTGATTTGGCAAAAGCACATGTTATTGCTATCCGCCGTATTTTGGAAAAGAAACAAAAGGAAACAGTGGAAGTGTTTAATATCGGAACGGGACGCGGTCTTTCAGTATTGGAATTGATTAACGCTTTCGAAAAGGCAACTGGTGTGAAACTGAATTATCAGATTGTCGGTCGTCGTGCGGGAGATATTGAAAAGGTATGGGCCGATCCTAAATTCGCTAATGAAGAGTTGGGTTGGAAAGCTGTTGAAACCATCGAAGATACATTGCGTTCTGCATGGAACTGGCAATTGAAGCTTCGTGAGAGGGGTATTCAATAAGCGGTAAAAGAGATTTTTGTTTTTATTAACAAATAGGGAATGAACAAATGCTTCCCCGCATTTGTTTATATGTTGCAAATCAGCCTGATGCTGTTTATGTATATGTGAATATCCGTAACTAGTACTTATGCCTCCCCGGCATAGACAGGTAAGATTGCATAGTAGTTTTGTCGTGTTTTATTTTGTGTTTGTGTTGTGAATAAGCCTTGTCGGGAGACAGGGCTTATTTTTTATTCTTGTTCTTCTATTGCCTTATTCAATAGAAATGTTGTTTCTTTAAGTTTTTCGACAATATTTATTTTAGTAATTTCTTCAAACCGAATATCTGGCAAGTAAATCCCCAGGCTTGCGATGATCGTCTTGTTTTTATAAATAGGAGTTGCTAGGCTGACAACATGGTTAGCATTGGAAGTGATTTCTACTTCTTTGGCTCTAATTTCAGTTAAGGCAGCAACCAGATTTTGTGCATTCTTTATTTCCGGCCACGATTCTTTATCAGGTAATCCGTATTTTCCTGTGAAATAGTTTAGTTCCTTTGGAGAGTAGTGGGCTAGTATCATTCTTCCGGTAGTAGCTTTATAAACGCTGGATTCTTGGGTGGTTCTGACCTGGATTTCATGGGTACATTCTGCTTCATATAATAAAATTCGTTTCCCCCCTTCAATAATGGAGAGAATAACCGTTTCATTTATATTATCCCGAAGCCGTTCAATAAGAGGCTTTGCGATTTCTTTCAGTTCAGCATAATAGGTATATGAGTTGGTTAATTGATAAGCCATATAGCCTAGTTTGTATCCCTTCTTTGCACCTATCTGTTCTACATAGTTTCTGTTTACCAATGTTTTTAATATGTTGGCACATGTTCCATGGTTTAATTGAAGTGAATCTGCAATTTCGGACAAGCTTAGGTCTTCTTTGGGGCTGGAAGCTATTACTTCAAGAATGCTTAGGGCCCGATGTATGACTTGTATCATATCTATAATATAAAAGTTATTTTTTTATAGTTTTATAATGCAAAATTAGGAATTATAATTCTATTGCCAATTTTTAGGTTTTGTTTTTAACTACTATTGTGTGTGTGTCCTCGTGTAGAGCCCTTTTGATGGCTTATTCTTATGTTCTACAACAGAAATTGCATTTTTTTTCTGCTGATTATTTTGATCCTAAAAGACTAATAGTAATTTTGCATTGAAAAATTAAATTTTATATTATGAAAACAAAGTGTTATTTGCTACTGTGTATGTTTGTTTGCACCACGGCTTTTGCTCAGCATGGTGTAAAAGGCAAAATTGTGGATGCCGGTACCGGAGAGTCTTTGGTAGGCGTGAATGTTACGGTAAAAAATGAGAGTTCCGTAGGTACGATTTCCGATTTGGACGGAAATTATTCTTTGGTTGTTTCTAAAACTGCTACTTTGGTATTTTCGTATATAGGTTACATAAGCCAGGAGATACCGGTAGGAGAGAAAAACATGATTAATGTTTCATTGGTTGAGGATTCAAAAACCTTAAGTGAAGTTGTTGTGATTGGTTATGGAACCATGAAAAAATCAGATTTGACTGGTTCTGTGGTTAAAGCGGATTTGAATGTAATGAAAGATTCGCCGAATACAAGCATTATGCAATCTTTGCATGGAACGGTGGCTGGATTGCAAATAGGGCAGACCAATTCAGCTGGTGAAGATCCTTCAATCGGAGTGCGTGGACAAACCACTATTAATGGTAGTACTTCTCCTTTAATTATATTGGATGGAATTATATATGGTGGGCGCATTTCTGATATTAATCCGAGTGATATTGAATCCATTGATATATTGAAAGATGCGAGCAGTAAGGCTGTTTATGGTGCGAAAGCAGCTAATGGTGTATTGATGATTACATCTAAAAAAGGTAAAAGAGCTCAAAAACCGAAGATATCATATTCAGGTAGTTGGGCGTTCAGTAATCCGACAGTCGATTACCGGCCATTGAACCGGGAAGAATGGATGCAGAAAGTACGTGATATCGAATATGAGTCAGCCTATACCAAGGAATCCGGTTATTTAGTTCCAAATCCGGACTGGGATTTTTCCAAGTCACAACTGAATGTGCAACAGTTGGATGGAATAGAGAATGGTACAGATTTTAACTGGTGGGATGAAGCTATGCAGACTGGGCATTTATTTACTGATATGGTGAATATCAATGGTGGTAGCGAACATGTTTCTTATTTCCTTTCCGGTAGTTGGACCAATCAAAGAGGAGTTGTAAAGAATGACAAATATAAGCGTACTACATTCAGAGCTAATATTGATGTGCAAGCTACATCTTGGCTGAAGGTGGGTACTAATACTTTTTTCTCCGTTTTGGACTATTCCGGAGAGTCCCCCAATATGAATGCTCTTATTCGTATGCCGGCCGTAGTGACTCCCAAGGATGCGGATGGTGAGTGGATTACCAATCCGAATGGAACTTTAACTATGAATCCTTTCTTGGAATATATGGTCGAAAATTCAGACAAGCGTCATCAGATAAATACAACCGTTTATGGACTGGTTAGTATACCTTGGATCAAAGGATTGACCTATCGCTTGAATTATAATTATACGCTTGATGCCAAGAATTTATATAATTATAGTCGGTATGAGGCCAGTCAACAAGGAGAAGCATCAAAGCAGCACGATAATTCATCTGTATGGTTGCTGGATAATATTGTAAATTATACCAATTCTTTTGGTAAGCATGCTATTAATGCAACGTTTGTGTATGGTGCTAGCAGGCAGGCCTATGACAATACCCTGGCAAAAGGACAACAATATACTAGTACGGTAACTGGTTATAATGATTTGGGACAGGCTATCATACAAACCATACGTTCGTCAGCTTATAAGGAGAGCAACCTTTATCAAATGCTTCGTACATCTTATAATTATGATAGCAAATATTTGTTAACAGCTACATTACGTCGTGATGGTTTTAGTGGCTTTGCCGAGAATCACAAGTTCGGTCTGTTTCCTTCTGTTGGTTTGGGTTGGGTATTGTCTCGTGAAGCGTTCTTGTCCGAAGCGGAATTTATGGATAATCTCAAGCTCAGAGCTAGTTTTGGTGTGACGGGTAACCAAACTTCACGTTACAGTTCCTTAGCAAAGGTTGAACTGAATGCAGGCTCGAAATATGTTTTTGGCGATGGTGCAAGTACGTCCATCGGTTCTACTGTTATGCGCATGTCCAATAAAGATTTAAAGTGGGAGACGACAGCTGAGTATAATGTTGGTATTGACTTTTCCTTTTTCAAGGAGAGGCTGACTGGAAGTATAGACTTTTACCGAGCTACCACAAAGAATCTGTTATGGGATGTTATTATTCCGACGATGACCGGATTTTCCAGTGTACGCAGCAATGTGGGCAAGTTACAGAATACAGGTTTGGAAATAGTACTCGGTGGTACTCCTGTGAAAACAAAAGATTTTCAATGGAATGTCCGGCTGAATTTTTCAACGAATAAGAACAAGGTGGTTTCTTTACTGGGACAGGATACTGATGGAGACGGTAAAGAAGATGACTTGGTAGCCAGCGGACTGTTTATCGGAGAATCGTTGGGAACCATTTATGACTATGAAGTGGAAGGTATCTGGCAGTTGGCAGATAAAGAGAATGGTACTATTATGAAGGGTTTTTATCCCGGAACCTATAAAATTAAGGATCAGAATGGCGATGGAGAGATTACGGCTGGTGAAGACAGGGTGATTCTAGGGCATAAAGAACCGGCTTACATGATGGGTATTTCCAATGATTTTAGCTATAAAGGGTTTGAATTACGTTTTTTCATCAATACCATTCAGGGAGGTAAGAACGGATATCGGTCGAAGATTGCCAAACCTGATTATATTGGAAAGTCGATAGGTAATGCCGAGAACCTGAGTTGGCTGACTGCCTATGATTATTGGTCACCAAGAAATCCGAATGCTAAGTTTGCAACAGCTTGGCTATCTCCTACCGTAGATACGAATCGGATGCAAAATCGCAGCTTTGTCCGTTTGCAAGATGTATCGTTATCCTATAACTTTGATCAGCGATGGACTAAAAAGTTAGGTGTGAGTAATCTGAGGCTTTTTATTAGCGGACAGAACCTTTTGACTTTTACAGGTTGGGATGGTTGGGATCCTGAAGCCGGTATTGGTTTCACCACAGACTCTTATCCCGTAATGCGTACTTATGCTTTTGGTATAGATTTAACTTTTTAACAGATTGAATTATGAGACAGAATATTTTTAATGCAGGAATTGCCTTTTTATTCTCATGTTTTGTTTTCTCTTGTAACGAAAGCAGCTTTCTGGAAGAGAAGCCGCTGGACTTCCTGAGTCCGGAGAATGCCTATAATACATATGCCGATTATGAAACAGCCTTAACAGGTTTGTATGCGAAAGTACGTGCGAATTTCTATAATAGTGATTTCGTCTTCTTTCAGGAAACAGATGTAGCCAAGAATGCGCGTGACAATAATAATTTCATGGGCAATCTTAAAGACTGGCTCACTCCTCAGCAAGCTGGTGTGGCAGACGTATGGGATCGTGAGTATAAACTGATTAATAATGCCAATACCATCATCAGTCGTATAGAAGGTAGTTCACTGAACGCGGAACAAAAATCCCAAGTGGCTGCCGAGGCCAAATTTTTCCGTGCATTCGGTTATCGTACGTTGGTTTATATTTTCGGTGGTGTTCCGTTAGTGCTTGAGGAAAATGTCTCTCCAAAGACGGACTTCACCCGGAACTCGAAAGAGGAAGTATTGAAAGCTATGTATGATGACTTCCTGGAAGCAACAACTGTACTTCCTGACATTCATACTGTAGTTGATGGAAAGATTTCCAATCTAGTGGCAAAACATTACCTTGCTGAGACCTGTATATCGTTGGGACTCTACGATGATGCTATTCGTTTAGCTTCTGAAGTGATTGATAATCCCAATACAGGTTTGATGAAAGTCAGGTTCGGGTCTCACAAATCGGAAGAAGGAGATGTCTATTGGGATCTATTCAGAAGGAAAAATCAGAACCGAAAAACTTCGGGTAATACGGAAGCATTATGGGTAATTCAGATGGAGCCGGATGTAGAAGGTGGTTATCTGACTTCAACTTCTTATCGTCCCTATTATCTGGAACGGTTTGCCGCACCAGTGACATATTCATGTACTGATCCGGAAGGAAAGAAAGCTTTCCTTTCTTCGAATGGTCGTTCGGATGCCAATGTGGGGGGGCGTGGAGTTTCCAATATGTCAAATACCCATTGGTGGTTGTATGAGGTATGGGGCGACGATTTTAGCAATGATATGCGTAATTCCAAATACAATGTGGTACGTGATGCTTATTATGATTTGCCTACTTCCAAGTATTATGGTAAAAGTATTATTGCTCCTGAAACGAAGAGTAAACTTTTGGAAGAACAGTCTTGGCGTTGGTATCCGTGGCCAACTAAGATTACAACTCCGGGTGAACATCCTGAAGCCCTGTATGCCGATCCGGCACTGAAAACACTGAAATCGACTGCCGGTGCTACTTATCTGGACCAATATATGCTACGTTTGGCTGAAACCTATCTGCTACGGGCAGAGGCTTTTTTAATGAAAGGAGACAAAGAAAAGGCAGCAAACGATATCAATGAAGTAAGGAACCGTGCTCATACATCTGAAGTAGTTGCATCGGAGGTCACCATAGACTATATTCTGGATGAGCGTGCACGAGAATTGGTATATGAGGAATTCCGCAGAATTACGTTAGGACGATTGGGCAAGTATGTAGAACGTGTTCGTAAATACAATACGCTCAACGGACCTCGTGTGGAAGATTATCATGAACTGTTTCCGATACCTTACAGTGCAATAGAAGCCAATAAAGATGCTGTATTGGAACAGAATCCAGGTTATAAGAACTAAGGAACTACTGATATAATAAACAAGAATAATACAGTTTCTAACTATAATTTTTTAAAAGGAATTGAAAATGAGGAATCAAATAAATGTTTTATGTCATTTTTTGCTGCTTTGGGTTGTAAGCTCATGTACCCATACACCGGTTAGTGAAGGACGGGTGAAAACGAATCTTGCCGTACCGTATGAAGCGATCGGTGTACTATCTCCTAAAAGTATTCATGAGGTAAAAAACGATCTGACTTTAGGATGCGAGGTGCTGGATAGGGATTATGCCGACTACCATCAGTATAAAGAATATATCGTTCCTTTGGGTCTTAAAAAGATACGGTTGCAAGCCGGATGGGCCAAAACAGAAAAGATAAAGGGAGTTTATGATTTTGCCTGGTTGGATTCCATCATAAATGATGCAGTTGGACGTGGAATAAAAATCTGGTTACAGGCATCTTATGGGAACCCCATCTATGAAGGTGGGGGAACCCCCTATCTGAAAGGAGGTTGGCCTACTTCCGAAGAGGGAAAAACTGCTTGGAACAGATGGGTGGAGGCTATGGCTCTTCATTATAAAGGTAAGGTTTATGAATGGGAAATCTGGAATGAGCCGGATATCAATAAAGAACAGATCAAGGATTATAAGAGTCTGACGGACCTGAATATTCGTACGGCAGAAATTATAAAGCGAATAGAGCCGGATGCTAAGATCGCTGCTTTGGCATTGGCCTTTGCCGATGCAGAATTTCTGGAGAAATGTATGCAAGATTTTAAGGAACGCGGGAAATTGGAACTTTTTGATTGGATTTCGTATCATCAGTATGTGTTCCGGCCGGAAGATGTGTATCCGAAGGTTGAGAAGATGCGGCAAGTTATACAAAAATATTCAGATCATATCAAATTGTGGCAAGGTGAGAACGGTGCACCATCCAAAGGATATATGGGTGGAGCTTTAGGAGCTTATCAATGGTCGGAAGTCTCGCAGGCCAAATGGGCTTTGAGAAGAATGCTCGGTGATCACGGGCGGGATATTGCTACCGGGATATTCAGTATTGCAGATATGAACTATGGCGGTAATGATGCCATCAAGAAGAAAAATGTAAAAGGCCTGTTGGAAACTAATGAACAAAACCAGGTTGTTCGGGCAAAGGTGGTTTATTATGCCGTACAACATCTGGCTTCGGTGTTCGATTTGTTACAGCATTCGGTAGATGTACATAGGTTTGAGGTAAAGACGGATTATCCTTATAGTCTTTTTGCCTATCAAGATGAAAAGAGTGAATTACAGTCATTCCTGATATGGTACGATGAAGCTACTCCTACAAACTTCAATCAGCCTACCCCGGTGGATGTGGAAGTGGCCGGGGGAAAATTTAAGAATCCTGTATGGGTAGATTTGTTGACTGGTAAAGTTTATAAGATTCCTGCCGGTGATATAAGTAAGCACGGAGACAAGTATTGTTTTAGCAATCTTCCGGTATATGATTCTCCGATTATGGTCGTTGACCAGAGCTTAATCAAATATGAATAATGGCTATGGAGTTACAATTACAGGAACTGGATTATTGGGCCATTGGTGTTTATATATTATTGATGGCGGGGATAGGGCTGTCTTTCGGTTGGTTTATCAAAGATGTCGGTGCTTATTTCAAGGGAAATGGCACTATCCCCTGGGTGATGGCTACCGTTACCAATTTTATGGGATTGTTCAGTACGTTTGTCTTCGTGGCTTATGCCGGGATTGCTTACGAGTACGGGTTGGTCTCTGTTACGGTATTTTGGTCCACTGTACCGGCATGTATCATTGGCAGCCTGTGGCTTGGCGGACGTTGGCGGCGGACTGGTTGCGTCACTCCCATCGAATATTTGGAACAGCGTTATAGTTTCTCTGTTCGTGAAATAATGACGTGGGTAGGATTACTGGTGAGGCTGTTAGACAATATGGTGCGGTTGTATGCTATTGGTGTTTTCATTACTGTAGTCACTCCTCTGTCATTGGAATGGGCCATCATCATTTCGGGTGTAATTGTTACGCTGTTCAATATTATTGGCGGTATCTGGACTGTAACGATTATGAGTACGGTACAGTTTGTGATCTTAATACTTATCACCTGTGTACTGCTGCCCGTGTCCTTACATGAAGTGGGAGGTATTGGTGGACTTTATCAACAGATCCCTGAGAAGATGACGTGGTTTAATGGTCCCAAAGGAGCATTTTTCTGGTTGGCAATCTATTATGTAATGACGATGATAAAATACAATGAGAACTGGACATTTATTCAGAAATTCTTTTGTGTGAAAGACGAAAAAGCAGCTAAGAAAATGGGAGTTCTGACGGGTATCCTCTTTTTAGTGTTTACCCCGATATTCCTCATTCCGGCTGTTGCCTCTTCTTTAATAGTTCCGGAACTGGAGAATCCGGAGATGTCCTATATATCGGTTGCCATTCGCTTGCTTCCTGCCGGTATTATGGGTATCATGTTTTCTTCGATGTTTGCGGCAACTATGTCTTCACTGAATGCCGAGTACAATGTTATGTCGAGTGTTTTTACAAAGGATGTATATCAGCGGTTGTTTAATACGGAAGCTGCTGAAAAACGCCTTCTGGTTGTGGCTCGTTGGTCTACATTGGTTATCGGAGCACTGATTACAGTAGGTGCTATCTATATCGAAGGGTTTGGAGGAGCTTTTGAAGCCAATAAACTGTTTACGGGAATATTCTGTATTCCTATAGGTATTCCTTTGGTATTGGGTATTGTAAGCCGCAAGCCGAATGCCAAGGCGGCTATAATTACGATCAGTGCTGGAATTGTAGTAGGGATTGTCTTGAATGCACTTCCCGAAGTGGATTGGGAGATGGCAACACTTATCGAGTTAATAGTTTGTTTGGTTCTTTATTATCTGCCGGTTTATGGGCAGATGGATATGAAAGACAAAGTGAAAGTGGATGAACTGTTTGATGCCTTGAGTGTGAATATAGACCCTAAAAAGGTTCCTTCCATTTCATCGCAATATGTTAAAGCACTGATGATATTACTGTTGGTATCTCTTGTTGTATCCGGCGGGCTTTTTATAGGAATGAGCATTCCCAATCTACGTTCTATGGGTGGAGATTTGAGTTTATGCGCCGGCATTTTGAGTCTTTTACTGGCAGTGGCTCTGTGTGTTGTTTATAAATTGAAAATAAAAAAGTAAATAATGAAACTAGCATGGTATTTACCTACTTTGCCATCGGTAAAGTGGAAGATTGCAACCCAATTGGGTGTAGAATATGCGGTAGCGGCATTGCCTGCCGAACGGTATTATATGAAACCGTGGGATTTCAAGGCTCTGCTTTATGCTAAAGAGAGTTTGAATGATGCAGGTCTGAAGCTTGAAGTGATTGAACCGGCTCCTCCCCATTATAAGATTAAGCTGGGATTGCCAGGCAGGGATGAAGAAATAGAGATATTCAAGCAAGTACTGAGAAATATGGCGGCTTTGGATATTCCTGTTTTATGTTACAATTTCATGCCCCAATCCGGTTGGTATCGTACCTCTTTTGCTAAAAAGGGGAGAGGTGGGGCATTGGTAACGGCATTTGATTCAAAATTGATGCAGGCAGCCCCGCAGTTGACTGAAGCCGGGACACAAACTGACATACAGATATGGGACAATTATAAATACTTTATGGATAAGGTATTACCCGTAGCAGAAGCATGTAAAGTGAAACTGGCTCTTCATCCGGATGATCCTCCGGTACCTTCCTTGCAGGGAGTGTCGCGTATCTTTAGAAATGTAGAGAATTTCGACAAAGCCTTAGAACTTTATCCCAGCGATTACAACGGGATAACATTTTGCCAAGGTTCTTTTGCAGCCATGAATGAGGACATACCTTCTTTGATAAGACATTTCGGTCGGAAGATTTTCTTTGTCCATTTCCGAGATATACGTGGAGATGCAGATGCTTTTGAAGAGACATTCCATGATGAAGGGCAGACTGACATGAAAGCCTGCATGCGTGCATATAAGGAAATTGGGTTTGATGGAGTGATCCGTACAGACCATGCTCCTGTTATGGCTGGTGAGTCAGGAGAAAATCCGGCGTATGAGATGCTGGGACATATATTTGCGACAGGATATTTAAAAGGTTTATTAGAAGAATAAAAATGATTATGGACAATAATTTAATGAAGTTAGAGAAATTGATTGAGAAATTGGATAGGATAGATGGTATAGAGTTTCCGATTTCAGATCAAGAATTGTGTGAACGTTACGAAAATCTTTATACAGGAGCCGTAAACGATGTTTTGCGTGAAGCCACATTGATGGATCAAGCCTTGCCGATTACTATCTTACCATTGCAGTTTGAAATGCGTGCGGCAGGCATCGCATTCACTATTCGCAGTAATCCGGACCCCACTGTCAAGGGGGAAATGGATATCAGGGCACAGATGCTGGATGATATGCCGAAAAATTGTTGTGTGGTATGGGACGCAGGTAATGAAGATGAAGCAGCTCATTGGGGAGAGGTAATGACAGCTTCCGCTATAGCCCGCGGAGCAAGATGTGCTGTGGTCAACGGTGGGCTGCGTGATACGATTCAGGTATTGAAGCAAGACTTTCCTATATTCTACCGTTACCGCAGTTCGAACGGTTCTTTAGGGAGAACTAAAATAACAGGATATAATATACCGGTTAGGATTGGAAAAGTTTATATAAAGCCGGGAGATGTCATTTTTGGTGATGTGGATGGTGTGGTAGCCATTCCGCGTAGTATCGCCTATGACGTATTGTTGAGAGCTGAAGCTATCAAGCAGCAGGAGAGGGAGATGCGTACTTGGGTACATGAAGGCTTTTCTGCTCAGGAGATGGTAAAGAATGGTGGCTATTTTTAAAGCAGCTTGAGTATGGATAGTTTTATTAATGAGGATTTTCTGCTGACGACCCGTATTTCTAGGCAACTCTATCATGAGATTGCTGAAAATCTTCCGGTTATAGACTTTCATAACCATCTGGACCCGCGAAAACTGGCAGAAAATCATAAATTCGTTGATTTGGCAGAATTGTGGATTCATGCTGATCCTTACAAACATCGTGTGATGCGTATAGCCGGTATTGACGAAGAGATGATTACAGGGGTTGGCATATCCGGTAAAGAACGGTATGATACGTGGGCCTCCATATTCACACGTACCATTGGTAATCCTTTGTTCCATTGGTCATGTCTGGAGTTAAAACGCTTTTTCGGTATTGACGAAATCTTGAATCGGGAAAATGCGGGGGAGATATGGAAGGTGTGCAATGACATCCTCCGGCAGCCGGGATGGGGAATGCTGGACATCTTGAAGAAATGTCGGGTGGAAATGTTATGTACTTCCGATGATTTATTGGCCGATTTCACTTGGCATCGCCAGGCATCCCTACAACCTCAGAATATTATAGTGAAGCCTTCGCTGCGGGCGGATTCGGTAATTTCTTTTACAACTCCTTCTTTCAAGGATTTCGTTTCGCAGTTAGCGGAGCTTTCAGGTATGAAAATAAAGTGTCTGGAAGATTATCTGAATGCAATAGATATTCGTCTGAACCTTTTTTCTGATGCAGGATGCGAGTACGCCGACCATTCTTTGGATGCGGGTTTCAGGTTTGTACCGGTTTTATCGGGAGAGGCTTCGTCCTTATTCGGTAAATTGTTGCAGATTGGGGAAATCTCTCCTGCGGAAACGGTGAAATTACAGTCGTATGTCTTGTTGTTCATGGGGCGCTGCTATGCACGGAGAAACTGGAACATGCAATTACATATTGGGGCCAAACGGGATACCAATACTCAGTTGCGGACACGGCTTGGTCCGGCGGGAGGATATGCAGCGATCGGTTCGGCGTGCGATGTGAACAGTTTGGTTTGCTTCCTAGACACATTGAATGAGGAGGATTCGTTGCCTCGGACCATTTTGTATACATTAAATCCGGCGGACAATGCTGTTTTTGCCACACTGACCGGTTCATATTCGGGCAGTGGTATTTTAGGAAAAGTGCAATTTGGTCCTGCCTGGTGGTACAATGATCATTTGGAAGGAATGACGCAACAATTGCAGTCCCTATCTTCTTATGGACTTTTGAGCTGTTTTGTTGGTATGACGACAGATTCACGGAGTGTACTTTCCTTCTCGCGTCATGAATATTTCCGCAGGGTGCTTTGCCGGTTTATTGGTGAAAAGGTAGTCAGCGGAGAGTTCCCGTCGGATATGACTTTATTAGGCGATATAGTAAGAGACATTTGTTATAGAAATTGTAAAAATTGGAGGAAATAGGTATGAACAATATAAAAGAAGAAGTGGCTGTCGTTACGGGAGCCGGTGGTACGTTATGTTCGGAGTTAGCTGTAGACTTGGCTCGGAAGGGCTATCGAGTAGCCCTTATAGGTCGTAGTCTGGAAAAGTTGCGGAAGACGGAGAAGATGATAAAAGAGGCGGATGGGAATGTTTTGTCTGTTTCGTGTGATGTTCGTAATTTAGCGGAAGTAAAGAGGGCACATGCTTTGATTAACGAACAGTTTGGTGCATGTTCGATTCTTATTAACGGGGCGGGAGGTAACCAGCCGGAGGCAGTGACTAATATCAATGAATTTAACGAACGGGAATTGGAAGAGGAGCAAGGAGAATTGCGCGGTTTCTTTAATCTGGACATGAGCCGTTTCTTGGATGTGATTGATGTAAATATTATGGGCACGGTTATTCCTTGTCAGGTTTTTGCTCCGGATATGGTTCGGTTGGGCAAAGGATGTATCATCAATTTTGCATCAATGAATACTTATCGGCCTTTGTCGCGGGTACCGGCTTATGCTTTGAGCAAAGCAGGTATTGCAAATTTCACCCAATGGTTGGCTGCCTATCTGGCACCGGCCCATATACGTGTGAATGCCATTGCTCCGGGATTTTTTCTGAATGACAGGAGCCGTAAGCTGTTGATGACTCCGGATGGTAACTTTTCGGAAAGGGGAAGTAACATTTTGCGTCAAACACCCATGAAGCATTTTGGGGAAGCGCAAGAGCTGGTAGGTTGTATGAACTGGCTTATCAATGAAGAAGCTTCCGGCTTTGTAACCGGCATTACCATACCAATTGACGGAGGCTTTCTGGCTTGTAGCGGAGTCTGATTTTTAATTTTGATTAATGAAATGTTTATTATGAAAAACAAGTTTGTAATTCTACCGATTATTGTGTTCTTTAATTTTCTTGCGCTGTATTCACAGCAAATACCGAAGCAGGAAGAAACTTTGAAACACATGCTGTTGGCCAATAATTATTTTATGGTCAAATATCCGGATCCTTGTCAACCTACATTTGTACATACCTTACGGCCAAGCAATATATGGACGAGGGCTGTATATTTTGAAGGTTTGATGGCTTTTCATGCTATTTATCCCCAAAAGGAATTTTACGATTATGCTTTGAAATGGGCGGAATTCCATAAATGGGGGTTGGATAAAGGGACTGTTACTCGTCATGCAGACAATCAGTGTTGTGGGCAGACTTATATTGATTTGTATAACATTTGTCCTGATGATCCTAATAAAATCAAGGATATAAAATTATCCATTGACATGATGGTGAATACACCTCAGAACGATGACTGGTGGTGGGTAGATGCCATCCAGATGTCTATGCCTGTATTTGCTAAGTTGGGCAGACTGACTGGAGAACAATCTTATTATGACAAGATGTGGGATTTGTATTCATTCACACGCAACCATCATGGCGATAAGGGGTTGTACAATCGTAAAGACGGGCTTTGGTATCGCGATAAGAGATTTGCCCCGCCTTATAAAGAGCCTAACGGACGAGACTGCTACTGGTCCAGGGGCAATGGATGGGCATACGCTGCGCTGGCGCGTGTCATGAATCTGATTCCCCGAAAAGATAAGCATTACAAGGATTATCTGAAAGACTTTTTGCAGATGAGCAAGGCCATTAAACTTTGCCAGCGCGAAGACGGTTTTTGGAATGTAAGCCTACATGATCCCGGTAATTTTGGTGGAAAGGAAGGTACCGGTACCGCTTTATTTGTATATGGTTTGGCATGGGGAATAAGGAACGGTATTTTGGATCGTGACGAATATCTGCCAATGACCTTGAAAGCTTGGAATGCTTTGGTAAAGGACTGTATGCATCCGAATGGTGCATTGGGATATATGCAAGGGAGAAGTAATAGTCCTAAGGCCGGTCAGCCCTTAACTTACGATTGTATACATGAACCGGAGGATTTTGCAGTAGGCTGCTTTTTGTTAGCCGCTTCGGAAATATATAAATTGAAATAGCATAAATATTATGTATAGAAATATTTTGTTACTCATATGCGGGCTGTTGGGGAGTGTCTCTCTGTTACATGCTCAGAAACTGGTCAAAGCTGGTATGGGATATAGCAGTACGTCTGTTAATACTGCCATTTTTCGGACAAACTCCGTTACTTCGAAAGGAAATATGCAATTTATTGCCTATTATGACGAAGATGGATATCTGACGTTGGGGAAACGCCGTTTAGGAAACGACCGTTTTGAAATACTCCGTTCACCTTATAAAGGAAAATGCGAGGATGCCCACAACGTTATCAGTATTGGTATCGACGGTAAAGGTTATCTGCATGTGGCTTTCAATCATCACAATGCTCCGTTGCAATATTGTAAAAGTGTGGAGGCTTATTCCCTCCGGCTGGATACGTTGCAATCTATGTTGGGTAAAGATGAAAGGAAGGTGACCTATCCCGAATTTTATACATTGAAAAATGGTGATTTGCTGTTTGCTTACCGTTTGGGTAAGTCCGGTCAGGGCAATCTTGTACTGAATAGGTACGATGTGCGGAAAGGCCAGTGGAAGCGCTTGCAGGATACTTTGATTGATGGTGAAGGACAGAGAAATGCATACTGGCAAATGTGTGTTGACAGGAAAGGAACCATACATGTTTCCTGGGTGTGGCGTGAGACGTCTGCTGTAGAGACGAACCATGATTTATGCTATGCCTGTTCCAAGGATGGAGGAATCACTTGGCAGAAGTCAACCGGTGAGCGGTATCATCTTCCCATTAATGTGAGAAATGCAGAATATGCATTTAAAATTCCTCAGAAAAGTGAGTTGATAAACCAGACAAGTATGGCTACTGATAAAGAAGGCAATCCTTTTATTGCCGCATATTGGAAAGAACCCGGAGATGCTTGTCCGCAATATCGATTAGTCTTCATAGGAAAAGGAAATTGGCAAATGGTAAAGGTTGCCGATAGGCATACGGATTTTACATTAAGTGGGCGCGGTACCAAGATGATTCCTATGTCACGTCCTCGTTTGGCTGTTGACACCCGGGGAAAAGGAATATATTATATATATCGTGATGTAGATCGTAATAGCCGGGTGACGGTAGCATACTCGGGTGACCTTTCAAAAGGGAACTGGAATGTGAGTGATCTGACAGATTTTTCGGTTGATGCATGGGAACCAAGTTATGATACAAATTTGTGGAACAAGCGGGGAATGCTGCATCTTTTTGTACAATGTACCTCACAGGGAGACGGAGAGAAAGTGAAGCAATCGGTTCCCCAACAAGTATATGTATTGGAAGTAGATACAAAACAATAAATAATTATGAAACGAGAAGCATTTAAAATGTTTTTGAAGCCGGGGTGCGAAGCTGAATATGAAAGAAGGCATGCACAGATATGGCCCGAATTGAAACAATTATTGTCAGAAAACGGAGTTTATGATTATTCCATTTATTGGGATAAGGATACCAATATCCTTTATGCTTGTCAGAAGATCAAAGGAGAAGCTTCATCCCAAGAAATGGGAAATACTCCTATTGTACAAAAATGGTGGGATTATATGGCTGATATAATGGAAGTCAATCCGGATAATTCTCCAATAAGTATTCCACTTATAGAAGTCTTTCACATGGAATGAAATAGAGATAAGTCTTAAGATTGAATTACACGGACAACTTTATGAAAAAGAATATAGTAATTCTATTTTTGTTGATTGCCGGTTGGGGGTATGCTCAAAAACCAGCTTATCTGGCTTCGAAGTTTACAAATGGATTACGCGATTTTTTTGTTTATTATGATAGTTGTTTTGAGGCAAGACATCATTTACCCGGACTTTTTCCTTGGTTGGAGAAAGATAGAGTGGAAATTAAGGAAATTGTACGAAAGTCACTTGCCATAAAAGAGGAATGGATTCCGGTGATTAAGACCCGAATAAATGGAGTCACACGAAATCGGGACTTCATAGTGCAGCATTTGCAATCCGTTTCGTGGAATAATTGTTACGGTGCAGCTCATTTGTATATTCCGTCCAATAATGATGCGGATAAAGGTTTACCTGTTGTATTGCTGGCTTGCGGACATGGAAATAACGGTAAACTCTATCCTGCTTATCGGAAAATGGCAGAATATTTGGCTTCCAGCGGCATTGCGGTATTAGTACCGGACAATATTGGTCAGGGTGAACGTCATTTCATGGGACATTATTCCGCTCCCGGAGTTTTTGAGTGTGGACTGACTGTACAGGGATTGATAGTTATGGAAACCATAGGATGGCTCAATTGGATAAGAAAGCAAAGAAATTTTAATATCGAAAAGATTGCTGTATGTGGTAATTCTGGTGGAGGGGCGCTGGGACTATTCTTGGCATCTGTTGTACCTGAAAAATTCTCTGTACTGATTTCATCTGGCTATCCTTCTACGTTCGAGTATGTTGCCCGCAAGGAGAAACGGCATTGCCATTGTAACATTGTTCCGGGAATTATTGGAAAAGTGGAGATGTGGCAGGTTTTGGGGTGTTTTGCACCTAAACCAATGTACCTCCTGCAAGGAAAATCGGATGAATTCTTCCCGGTAGATATCTTTTATCGAGTATGTAGACAAGTAGGAGATGTTTATCACGAATCGAAGGTTTCAGTGAATTTTAAGGCAGATGTATTTAACGGAACTCATGACTGGGATGATACACGTATTTTGGGGATCGCGCAATATCTTTGTAGACAATTTGATACTTTTTGTAAGCAATGGGATGAATTTATGGGTAGTACCCGATTAATAGCTTCTGACTGCTATGATAAATGGCCAATCAATGCGCTTGATATAAACAAACTTGCCGAACAAATTTCAGGCAATAAAATTAAAGCCAATAAATTGAGAGATGTTTTTCCGCCATTTCACATTCCAATAGAAAAATCAGAAGTAAATTACAGGCTACCTCGCGGGGATTGTGGAGAAATCTTTGCACAGTTTAATGCTTTTCTTGGATTATAAAAAGTTATTAAGAATAGGGGGACTCTCCATGCTGTTGTGAAGAGTCCCTTTATTTATTTTAATGTTCCTTGGTATACAAAGGCCTTTTCTCCGAAATCTTCTTTAACAGATTTATTATATTCCGGTTTGAACAATCCGAATACGGATGAACCGGACCCTGTCATTGCTGCATATATGGCTCCTTCCTGATAGAGTTTCTCTTTTATCTCTTTGATAGCGGGGAATTGGGGGAATACGCTTTCTTCGAAATCGTTTACCATTCGTTCTTTCCATTCCTCTATAGGCTGCTTTATGACTTCTTTCAATGGAATTTCCTGTCGATGAGGCTTTATTTGCGCAAAAGCATCACGAGTGGATACAAAGATATCCGGTTTTACTAAAACAATCTGATATCCTTTTAAGGATAAGGAAATAGGAGAGAAGATGTTTCCTATTCCCTCTGCATAGGTTGGAGTGTTCCGGATGAAAAAGGCGCAATCCGCTCCTAATCTGGCGGCATACTCTTCTAAGTTCTCATCCGACAATTTCAAATTGAACTTTTCATTCAGCAATTTCAGCATATAAGCTGCGTCCGATGAACCGCCGCCTAATCCTGCACCGGAAGGGATATGCTTGAACAGGTGAATATCTACGGGAGGAAGGTTGAATCTTTCATCTAAAAGCTTATAAGCTTTCACTACTAAGTTGTTTTCTGCTTCTCCCGCAATTTCTAATCCCGCCTGATGCAGACGAAACTTCTGCGTGCTTTCATTCCATATATTGACTTCTAACGCATCTTCTACAGGGACGGGATAGAATACTGTTTCCAGATTATGATATCCATCAGGGCGTTTTTCTACAATGTTCAGTCCCAGATTTATTTTAGCATTCGGAAATGTTATCATGGCGTTTTCTATCCATATTCAAAGTGATTTATGTAGCAAATATACGAATTTGTTTAAAGTAAAAAGCAAAATCTATCTATTTTTGTTTATTGCAGAAAGCAGTTTGGGCTTGATTGATTTGAAAATAGTAAAAAGGTTGCTCTTGGGGGAGAGCTAACCTCTTTGAGATTTTTCTTAGTTTTGCAGTAACTTTAAGATATATTTTCCCGGCATAACAATTCGTGCCTTCATTTGTGGTGAACTGTTGATGTCATAGATGATTTTCCAAATTTTGCCTCCCAATTTTCCGAAGTCCGTCAGTCTGAGAATAGCGTTTTTCTCTTTTATGGATGCAACTTTTTGCCGTTCCAATTCTGCAATCAATCCTTCGTAGTTGTGCGTCTGCCGGTTGAGTGCATACTCCGGAGGAACAAGAAGAATCTCCTCATTCTTCACTGTCTCCCCTTGGGGAGATATAGAGGGGGCTGTTTTATTATCTTTATTCTCTTTATTTGTTGCTAAAGCGTTGCTTGCCTTTGCCTCCCTGATTTTCTGCTGGTTAGCCAGTCCTCCATGCTTGCCTGCCTCTCTGTTCGCTTCACGCTTGGCTTCCAGTGGCCTCATGCGCAGGATAAGCCCGGGCGATGAAAATACTGTATCGTCCACCTCAAAGAGTTTATAATCGTAGATAATTCGCTTCGAGGTAGTCACTGTCACTCTCATCTTTTGTGCCAGGATAGGCAGCACCCTCAGATCGGCTTTATATCCGTTCTGTAACCTTAGGAATTCAAGCAGCATCCAGTAGATGCCATATCCTTTCATTCCTTCTTTTTGTATCATCATCATAATTTTAAAGTTATTGCCTGCATTGGCATCATGTAATAAATATGAATCCATAATTCTTCATTCTTAATTTTTCATTCTTCATTTAAACCATCGGTTTCCATTCCAGAAAGTTTTCAATCTGGAAGGTTCTCCATCCCTGCTGTTCCATATCCCAGTATGCTACATGGTTTTTAATGCGCTCAATATCATATTTCCGATGGAAATCGGACTCATAATAAATAAGGGTTCCTCTTGCCATGTAGAATTCTCCATTTTGTTTTCTGTAGGCTATCAGCGCACATCCGTATGGCATGTACTCGGTCAACTGTCGGATGCGTAGTGCCATCCATGTAATGGTTTCTTCGGATAAATCGGTTTCTTGTCTAATAAGTTTTTTCCATAGATTTTCTACTCTTTCTTCTTTCGTTACATGATTTGGTTGGTGTCCCAACTTCTTTTTCTCCATTTTAATAATTTTAGTTGAATATAAATTGTTAATAATCAACTTTCTGTGATGGCTACACCCTTTGCTCCGGATAGCTACACCCTTTTATGCTTAGGGCTACACCATCCGGGTGAAAGGGTGTAGCCCTTCCACTGTCAGGTTGACGGGGCAAAGTTATGCCCTTTCTTTGGAGTAAACTATCAGTGATTTATTTTTACATCATATCCATAGGGGTCTATATGTTCCGTATCTTCCTTTTGTATCACTGCCCATATCTTTCTTAGTTCTGTCATTAAACTGCTTAGTTCCAATAAAGTATCTTCTCCTTTTTCGTGTTTTAAACCATCACCCGATTCGTATAAGTGCATTCCCAAATCGCTTATGGTGTTAATATTTAGACCTCTAAAATAGCCTAATTTGAAACTTCTTAGAATTCCTACATACATGTGGGTTTTTGTACCTGCATAATACCGTTCAGCCAGTAAATTTTCATCAACTATACTAATTCTGCTTACTGTTCTGCTACTGCTTGTTTTCTGATTTCCAACTTGATGTGATCTTTTCTTTGTATCAGATCCATTCTGATTCTCTTTTTTTTAAATCTTTCATATTATATAAATTTTAATTGTGTATTTAACTGATATTTACAGTTAAAAATGTCGCAAAAGTAGAAATTAAAGTTCGAATATGATAATGGGGAGAAGGAAAGTGAAAAGAATGTGATGTTAGGTTAGGGGGAACAATTGTTTGTTAAGTATATGCCTTATTTTAAAAGCTGTCCAAGAATCGTTCGTTTAATGGACACAAAGATAGATGTGTTTTTTTGAATGACAAAATGTTTGATAAAAAATCTTTTTATAATCGAATAAAAAAGAGATTAACTAATTGATTATAAGCAACAAATAAATAATAAAATCATTGGTTAAAATTCATTTCTTTTATTCTTTTTCTTGCCTTCTGATTTTTATAAATATTGACATATATTAAACGAACGATTAAAAGACACTTGTTTGCTTGTAATTCGTTCGTTTATAGCTTTTTACCTGCAAGTTGGTGAGTGGTTACAGTAAATCACTGGGCAAGAGGAACACAAAGTTTGCCCTATTTTACATAAAGTGTTCGCAAGTAATTGAATTTCAAGTATATGCAAGGAATTCAAAGCCCCGATGGAATACCCTTTTCTGAATAAAATATTAAATGGAATCGGAAAAAGAATCTGAAGTATGGTATGCAATGCGTGCTACTTATCGTAGGGAGCTTGATGCAATGCGATTACTCGAAAAAGAAAATTTAGGCTGTTTTATTCCCATGCAATACAAGATAAGTATAAAGAGAGGGAAAAAAGTCCGTGTTTTGCTTCCGGTCGTTCACAATTTGCTTTTTGTTCATGCCTGTCCTTCCGAGTTGAAGCGTATTAAGTCTCAGATCACTTATTTGCAATATATAACCGATACTCGTAGCGGGCAGAAGATTATTATCTCCGATAATGAGATGCAGCGTTTCATTGCTGTGGCGGGTACTTACAATGACCACCTTATGTATTTTCAGCCTAATGAATTAAACTTGTCGAAAGGTACCAGAGTCCGTGTTATAGGTGGTGACTTTGAGGGCCAGGAAGGTGTTTTCCTGAAAGTGAAAGGTGCTCGCGATCGTCGTGTAGTTATTGAAATACAAGGTGTTATTGCTGTTGCCATGGCTACTATTCATCCTGATCTTATAGAAGTAATTAAATAATTGCCGGTTGTCATTTGATACCTGGTAAATCATAAATCTGAAATCATAATTGTTATGACTCTTTCCGAAGAAACTGCTACTCTTCAGCGTGCAGCGCACGAACTGATGTATTTAGGTATGGACGGGAATCCGGTTTATAGCGATGACCTGTCCCGTCGTAACGGTGAAGTTTATCGTCTGACTACGGCTTTGTATAATTCCGGTGTCAAAGGTTCCACTACTGAAGAACAAGCTTCCGTTTGTCTTGCTCTTCTGATGGGCTATAGTGCGTCGTTCATTGATTATGGTGAAAAGCAAAAACATGTTCAGGAAGTTTTGGATCGTTGTTGGGATATTCTTGATGTTCTTCCTGCTTCGTTGTTAAAGCTCCGGCTACTTACTGCTTGTTATGGTGAAGTATTCGATGAGCCTTTGGCTGATGAAGCCCGTGCTATTATTGCTTCCTGGGATTCCGCTTCGCTCACTCCTGAACAAAAAGAAGCTATTGCTGAGTTTCAGAATGTGGTCGATAATCCTTATCCGTGGGAGTATATTGACGAATAAAAAGGACATATAATTTGGCGGGCTCTTTAAGACATAAAGCCGTTCATGGTGTTGGGTGGAGTTTTATTGATAATATAGCCAGTTCCGGCATCACCTTTTTGGTGGGGCTTGTACTTGCTCGTTTATTGACTCCCGAAGAATATGGCATCATGGCTATGATTGCTATTTTCATAGCAGTTTCCAACTCCATTATAGACAGTGGCTTTTCCAATGCACTGATACGGAAGACACGTATAGAACGGGTCGATTATAACACTGTTTTTTATTTTAATCTGACAGTCAGTATTCTTATTTATGTACTTCTATATTTAGCTGCCCCTGCAATCAGTGTATTCTTTAAGGAACCTGTTTTGGTGGAGGTTGTAAGAATCATAGGATGGGTGCTGATAATCAATGCGCTTGCCATTATTCCCCGTACTCAGTTTGTAAGGGAGGTGGATTTCAAAACGCAAACCAAGGTTTCTTTGATTTCTTCTATTAGCAGTGGAGTTATTGGAATAGGGATGGCATTGGGAGGAATGGGAGTATGGAGTCTGGTTGGCCAGCAACTTTCCCGTCAATTTCTGAATACTTTGTTCTTATGGGTATATAGCAAATGGCATCCGGTATGGGAGTTTTCTACGGAGAGTTTTAAAGAACTTTTTGGCTTTGGTTCTAAATTGTTGCTTTCAGGGTTATTGGATACCATTTATAAGAATATCTATTATATTGTAATTGGACGTTTCTATACTTCTGCACAGTTGGGCCAATATACCCGTGCAGAGCAGTTTAAAATCATTTTTTCCAGTAATCTTACAACTGTTGTCCAGCGGGTCAGCTATCCGGTTTTGAGTTCTATACAAGAAGAGCCGGAGCGCTTACGGGAAGCATACCGGAAAGTGATCAAGATTACCATGTTGGTAACTTTTGCATGTATGTTGGGACTGGCGGCAGTTGCGAAACCATTGATTCTTATTTTGATAGGTGAAAAATGGTTGCCTGCTGTTTATTTTCTGCAAATCATCTGTTTCAGTGGCATGCTTTATCCGCTTCATGCCATTAACCTGAACATTCTGCAAGTAAAAGGGCGTTCGGACTTGTTTCTGAAATTGGAAATCATAAAGAAAATTATAGCTGTGGGGCCTATTGTTGTAGGTATTGTCTATGGCATTGAATATATGTTGTGGGGTGGTGTCCTAACCTCTTTTATCGCTTATTTCTTAAACAGCTATTATTCGGCCAATTTGATAAACTATCCTACAAGCCAACAGATTAAAGACATACTGCCTACTTTCCTGATTTCTTTGGTGGTGGCGACATTCATGTGGGGTGTTTCTTTCTGGGATATTTCTGTGTATGTTCTGTTACCCATTCAGATATTAGTCGGAATATTGTTGGCTTTGTGTATATATGAAAAGTTGCATCTTGATGAGTATTTAGAAGTCAAGGAACTGGTACTTTCTGCACTTAAGCGCAGGTGGTAAATCAAAAATATATTTATTGTAGTAAAATGGAAAATAAAGTAATTACGGTAACTTCCCCATTACTTCCTTCATTGGACGATTTTATCCCTTATTTGCAGGATATCTGGAATCGTAAGTGGTTAACTAATAATGGTCATTACCATCAGAAGTTGGAGAAGGCTTTGTGTGAATATTTGAAAGTACCTTATATTAGTCTCTTTACCAATGGTACGTTGCCTCTGATGTGCGCTTTGCAGGCATTGCGTATTACAGGTGAAGTGATCACCACTCCTTACAGCTTTGTTGCCACCACTCATTCCTTGTGGTGGAATGGTATCAAACCTGTATTTGTGGATATTGATCCTGATACATGCAATCTCGATCCTGATAAGATAGAGGCTGCCATTACTCCTAAGACTACAGCAATTATGCCTGTACATGTATATGGTAAGCCTTGCGATACGAAACGTATTCAGGAAATAGCTGACAAATATGGCTTGAAAGTAATTTACGATGCTGCCCATGCGTTTGGCGTGGAAGTGAATGGAAAATCAATCTTGAATGCCGGTGATATGTCAACGTTAAGTTTCCATGCCACGAAGGTTTATAATACGATTGAAGGTGGTGCGTTGATTTGTCATGATGAAAAGACTAAGAAGCGCATTGATTATCTGAAAAACTTCGGTTTTGCGGGAGAAACAGAGATTGTGGCACCGGGTATTAATGGTAAGATGGATGAAGTGCGTGCCGCATACGGTTTACTTAATTTGAAACAAGTGGATGCTGCAATAGAAGCCCGTCGACAGGTGGCTATCAAGTATCGTGAAGTCTTGAAGGATGTCGAAGGAATCAGTTTTATGGAAGATATACCAGGTGTACGTCATAATTACTCTTACTTCCCGATATTTGTGGATGCTGAGAAATATGGTATGACTCGTGATGAGCTTTATTTCAAGATGAAGGAACAGGGTGTGCTGGGGCGTAGATATTTCTATCCACTGATAAGCGAGTTTTCCACTTATAGAGGACTGGATTCAGCATGGTCTGAGAATTTGCCAGTGGCGCATAAGATAGCAGCCAGTGTGATATGTTTGCCTATGTATCATGATTTAAATGAAGAAGCCGTTGAACGTATTATAAATTTGATAGTGAAGTAAATGGAACAAAAACAAAAGAAACTGTTGCTGCTTGGTGGTTTACGCTATCTTTTACCGGTTATTGAATCTGCCCATAAGCAAGGATATTATGTAATAACTGCTGATTATCTTCCTGACAATATTGCTCACAAATATTCTGACGAGTATCATAATATTAGTATTATTGATAAAGAAGCTGTTTTGGCGTTGGCTCGTGAGCTTGAGATTGATGGCATCATGTCGTTTGCTGTAGATCCAGGAGTTGTTACGGCAGCATACGTTCAGGAACAGATGGGATTGCCTGCATTTGGCCCTTATGAGTCTGTGTGTATTTTGCAGAACAAAGATAAGTTCCGTAATTTTCTTACTCAACATGGTTTCAATGTACCTAAAGCCAAAGGTTTCTCAACGGTGGAGGAAGCTATGTCCGAAGCTTATTGGTATCCTTGGCCTGTAATAGTGAAACCTACTGATTCTGCGGGTAGTAAAGGGGTGACAAAAGTCGATTCTTTAGCACAATTAAAACCTGCTTTGGAGTACGCTTTTGAACACTCTTTGTCCAAGCATGTCATTGTAGAGGAATTTATAGAGAAGCAGGGGGCTTCTTCTGATACGGATAGCTTTTCTATTGATGGGAAGTTGAAATTTGTGTCTTTTTCTGCCCAACGCTTTGATGCTGAAGCTGTCAACCCTTATACGCCTTCTGCTTATAGTTGGCCATCGACTATGACACCTGAAGAAGAAACAGAATTAACTTTCGAACTGCAAAGACTTCTTACGCTATTAGGTATGCGTACCTCTATCTATAATATAGAGACTCGTATTGGTACTAATGGTAAACCTTACATAATGGAAGTTTCTCCTCGTGGTGGTGGTAACCGTTTGGCCGAAATGCTGCGTTATGCTACCGGTGTCGATTTAATTACAGCCTGTGTACGCGCAGCTGTGGGCGACAGTGTGGGAGATATAGAGCAAAAGCCTTATAATGGTCATTGGGCTGAGGTAATACTTCATGCAGATAAAAGTGGCACATTCCAAGAATTGACCGTTGATGCTTCTGCGGTAGGTGCAGAAGTCATAGAAGAAGATTTATGGGTAAAACCGGGCGATTACGTTAGAGGATTTGAAGGAGCGAATGATGCAATTGGCACGTTGGTGCTGAAGTTCAATGAAAAATGTAATTTAGTTAGTGCTATGTTAAATTTAGCCAATTGGATAAAAATAAAGGTTAAATGAAAAAGCGTATTGCTATCATTGGCGCTTCTATCGGACAGTTGCCTCTCTGCAAAAAAGCTCATGAAATGGGGCTTGAAACATTTTGTTTTGCTTGGCCTCATGAGGCTGTTTGTAAAGATTATGTAGATTATTTTTTCCCAATTTCTATATTTGAAATGGATGAAATTGTTCAATATTGTCGTAAATACAATATTGAAGGAGTGGTTTCCAATGCTTCCGAATCTACAGCATTAGTTGCTTCTTATGTAGCAGAAAAAATAGGAAAAAATTGTACTCCGTATGAATCTTTCTTGAAGATTCAAAATAAAGAATTTGTTCGGAAAGTAACGAATGCGCTTTCTTGCTTATCAAAAGTAAATTATAAAGTAGGAAGGCTTAATGAGCTACGTTCATCTTTTGCCAGACCTTATGTGTTGAAACCAATAAAAGGGGCTGCAAAGAAAGGTGTAAATTTTGTAGATGATACTGTTACTGATTTTTCTATACCGGATGATTTGCAGGAAGCTGTATTTATGGCAGAAGAATATATTATGGGAAAAGAATATTCTGTAGAATCTATGTCATATAAAGGTTACCATGAGGTTATTCAGATAACAGAGAAAATAGGAACTGGTGCCCCTCATTTTGTAGAACTTGAACATCATCAGCCTGCTACATTGCCTATTGAAATTCGTGAAAAAATACGGAATGTAATTCCTCAGTTACTTTCCTCCATAGGTTTTATCAATGGCGCATCACATACAGAAATAAAAGTAGATGATGAGCGTATTTATCTTGTGGAAGTGAACCCAAGAGGAGGGGGAGACTATATATCAAATGAACTGATAAATATGTCAACAGATTATGACTATTTGAAGCAAATGATATTAGTATCTTTAGGAGAGTATGAAATAGTATCGGTACATAATAAAGCATATTCCGGTGTTTATTTTTTATCGGCTTATACAGACCGTTTACTTCCGTATTTCGAAGGAGAACTAAAGGATTGGATGGTTGCTAGAGAAAGGACGAATGATGAATTGACTCATTCGTCTTCAAATTATGATCGTGATGGTTTTATACTTTATTGTTCAAACAGAAAAATCATTTTATGATGAAAACAATTTTAATATTTGGTGCAACAGGAACATTAGGTGCTTATATCACTTTGCATTTTAGTAAATTGGGATATAAGGTAATAGCAGTCGGTCACAGGAAAAACGATAATGGTTTCTTTGCTGATTATGGTATTCCTTATTATTCTCTGGATATTGCAAATTTTGCAGAGTTTAGCCAACTACCTACGGAAAATATTGATGTGGTTGCACATTTTGCAGGAGCATTACCTGCATCAATGCATGGGTATAATGGAGCTTTGTATATTGACTCTATCATTAAAGGAACTCATAACGTATTGGAGTTTATGAGGATAAATCATATTCCTAAGATTATTTTTCCACAGTCGTTGTTTGATATAAGTTATCTGTTTGGGACTAAAATCCCTATACCGGCAGATGCAGAAAAGAAAGCTCCCTTGAGGGGCGATCATGCTATGTATGTGATTGCTAAAATTGCAGCAGTAGAGATGATAGAACATTATTATATAACCTATGGATTAAAACGTTTTATTCTTCGGTTGTCTCGTGTGTATGTATATCATCCTAATCCTTATACATTTACTAATGGAGAAAAGGTGATGGTGTCCGATCGTCTACTTATACAGAAAGCGGAAAAAGGTGAGCCCATTTCCATATGGGGAGATCCTGATCGGCTTTTAGAGACCTGCTGTGTGGAGGATTTTCTGCAAATTGTTGAAAAATGTGCAGAGTCAGAGCTTGATGGTGGTTTGTATAACATCGGAAGCGGTGGCTCTACATTAAATGAACGTATCCATGCAATTGTAGATGTTTTCTCTTTTCCGGAAAATAAATCGGAAATCACATATGCACCGGAGAAACGTTCTGCTATGCAGTTTGTGCTTGATATTAGTAAAACCAAATCAGAATTAGGTTATGTTCCGCAATATTCTTGGAAAGACTATTGTGAATGGTTTAAGAAGGAAAGGAAGCTTCAACGTTTTGCAAAACTTTGGGGAAAAGAAGAAGATTATAAATAGTTATCATGTTGATTAATAAAAAAATGCATAGTGATAAATATTTTGGTTTGTCACCTCGCATAGCGCGTTGGAAGATTGACACTCCTTTTGAAAATTGGTTGAGCAAAAAGGCTGATAAGTCTAGATTTTGGAAAAGAATGTATGTTGCGTATTATAAAATATTTGACAATGAATACTATCAAGGTGGTATCAGATTGGCAAAAGAAGCAATTTCTTTGCATAAAGATGAATTAAGTCAATATGATGAAAAATATGTGTTATATGACATGATTTATTGTTTGCACCGCTTGGGCATTAGTTTTCAGGACTATTTTGTATATAATTTTATAGATAAAAACTATTATTATCGAAAATCATTTGTTTCTGATAAACTACGTTATTACTATTGTGACATTTTAAACGATAGTAACATATTACCTTTAATGACGGATAAATATGTCTGTTACCAAAAATATAAGAGATTCTTTAAACGCGATGTATTAGGATGTTATACGAAAGCAGATAAGAATTCTTTTTCTCTTTTTACAGAAAAACATGAACGATTTGTTTTTAAACCATTAGAAGGGCATTCGGGGCATGGTATTAAGATTGTATTTGTGAGAGATATAAATGTGTGTGATTTCTTTATGGATATGATAAGTAAAGGAGCCTTTGTAGTGGAGGAGCTCATTATTCAAGGAAAAGAGACGGCTCTTGTGCATCCTCAGTCGGTAAACTCTTTGCGTGTAATGACGTTTGTAATAGGTGAGAATGTTCATATTATTGGTGTGACTTGGCGAATAGGAGTAGGGGGAGCTGCTATGGATAATGCCGGTTCTGGAGGTATTTATGCAAGTGTTGATCCGAAGTATGGTTTTGTTCAGACTGATGCAATTAATTTTAGAGGTGAACATTTTAATATTCATCCAGATACAGGGATACAAATTGTTGGTTATAATCTTCCCAAATGGAATGAAGCGGTGTCAATGATATACGATATGGCTATGAACATTAAGGGGACTACACTTGCTTCATGGGACATAGCATATAGTGATAGGGGGTGGGTGATGATTGAAGCGAATGATAATGGAGGTTGGAGAATAATGCAGTCAAACAAAATGGTGGGGAAAAAAGCTGAATTATATTCCTACATGGATGAATATTTTAAGTTGACATGAAGAAAGAAATGGAAAAAATAAGACCAGTATTAGTCACTGTTAAATGTTTGGTATATAATCACGAAGCATATATTCGTCAATGTCTTGAAGGATTCGTAATGCAAAAAACAAATTTCCGTTTTGAAGTAATAGTTCATGATGATGCTTCTACAGATGGAAGTGCTGGTATTATTTGTGAATATGCGGAAAAATATCCAGATATAATAAAACCTATTTTGGAAACGGAAAATCAGTATTCAAAACATGACGGTTCTATTGCACGTATTCTGAATGAGCACACGCATGGTAAATATATTGCAATGTGTGAAGGGGATGATTATTGGATTGATCCTTTGAAACTTCAAAAGCAAGTAGATTTTCTTGAAAATAATCCTGAATATACAATGTGCTTTCATAACGCAGTTGTGTATAAAGAGGAAATTCCCAGTGTTTCGTTATTTAACTTGATGAAATCTGATGAAGATTTAAGTATTCATGATGCTATACATAAATGGTTAGTCCCTACCGCATCTATTGTATTCCGTAGAGATGCTATTCCAAATTATCCACAATGGATGCCACGGATATATAGTGGTGATTATTCATTAGTTCTTCTTGCATTATATTATGGAAAGGTTCGTTATCTTCATTCTATATCTTCAGTTTATCGCTTATCATATTCTACAGGTAGTATGTCTACATTGATGAAAAACCAGGGAATGTTTGTAATACAGCAACATCTTTTTTTACTGAAAGCGTATAATAAAGGAACTAATTATATTTTTAAAAAAGAAGTTGATTCTCGAATAAAAGAATTAGAGAAAGAATTATATTTTCAAAAAGCAAAAAAAACTAAAAATATATATTATCTATTGCTTTCAGTGGATTTGATAGTTAAAAAGGGCTTGAATAGATTAGGACTAAAAGGGTAATGATATCATTAAATAAGATCACTCGAATAATAGGTTTAGTGTTTTTATACATTATATTATATTTATATATATATAATCCATATATAAATATTTTGGGTGTTGCATCAGTTCGATTGTTTTATCCGATAGTCTTTTGTGCTTTTTTTTTAATGAAAGAATTACCGATTATTGTAAAAAAAATGCTGAAGCTTGATGTGCTCGTTCTTTTTCTAATATTATTATTTGTTTCTGTGCGAGGAATATTTGGAGGGGAATTGTCTTGGTTGAATAGAGCGATTTCATTATTTATAGACGGGTATATAGTAAGTGCCTTTATTGTAGCTCTATTAAAAAAATATTTTAAGGATAAAAATTTGGCAGATATTCTTTATTTTAATTCAATAATAGCTGCAATAATTTCATTTGTTTGTTTGCTTAATCCCAATTTTAATGATTTTGTTCGTTCTAATTTTTCATCTATTAATCAAGACTTTAATTTTCTTGCTTTTCGCGGATATGGCTTATCAGCAGGTTTGACTTTTGATTATGGAATGATTCAAGGTTTAGCATTGTCGTATTGTTTGTTTCAAAAGTCTAAAAAAAGTCTTTTATTGATACCACTATTTTTAGTCTCAATATTGTTTAATGCTCGTACAGGAATTGTTATTCCTGTCTTGGTTCTTTTTTATTTGTTATTTATTCGATTGAAAATTAAGTATTGGATGTTAGCAGGAATCTTATATGTTGCATTTATGTTTATAGTTACAACTGATTTTTTTTATGAAAATTTGAGAACATTTATGTGGCTTGAAAAAGGTTTTGAAGAGATTACTGACTCAAGTAATTCTGCTACATTTGATACATTAGATAAGATGATAATCTGGCCGTCTTCCATTGAAGGTTGGATTTGGGGAACAGGTGAGGATCTTTTTAATAATAGGTATGGACGTAATTCAGATATAGGTTATATTCTTCAGTTAAATTATGGTGGATTATTTCTTTGTTTTTTTATTCTGTCATGGCTTTTTATAATACTGTTTCGTGTAAAAAAATATGCTAATAAGAAATATTTTATTGTTGTATTCTTTGTTGTTTTTGCAATTGTATTGGGAAATTATAAAGGGGATATTTTTTCTTCAAACATTCTGACTAGAGTGCTTTTGCTATTATACATGTATAGTGTTTATGGTAATTGCATATTTATGAAAAAGAGGTTGATTGGTAATACTATTGTTCATACATGAAACTGTTATTTGTCTCTTCATTATATCCAACTGCCATAAAAAATGAATTTGCCTTAAATGGCAAAAGGGGAGCCTCTTTGCAAAATCAGGTAAATGCTTTTCAATGGGCTATGATGGAAGGTCTTGTCTTGAATAAATTAGACTTTAAAGTTGTGTCTTTTCCGGCGTTGGGGGCATACCCTTTGCATTTTAAAAAGTTGTTTGTGTCAGGATCGGAGATAATGTATAATGGCGTATGTTATGGTACGTCTGTAAAATACTCTGCCTTGGTGGTTTACAAAGAATGGGATATACAGAGGCGTTTGAAAAAATATGTGAAAAGATGGATTTCCCAATCTACTTTTGGTAACAATGAGCCAATGATAGCATTAGTATATACACCTGCCGTGATGTTTATAGAGCCTTTGGTGCAATTGAAACGTAAGTATCCTAATTTTCATGTCTGTTGTGTCATCACTGATCTGATAGATGATGCTATGAATTTTGATTCCAACAGGTCTTTTTTAAAGCGGATTCAAATAGCACGGGAAAAGAAACTGCAAAAGAGTTTATATAAGGGAATAGATTTCTTTGTATTACTTTCGAAGGCTATGGAAGAAAAAATACCGGAAGCGGTAGGGCAAAATATAGTGATTGAGGGCATTTATGGTAGGCATGAATTACCTGTTGTAGAGAACACATGTAGGAATGAGAACCTGAAAATTATTCTTTATGGTGGCACGTTACAAGAATTTTCAGGCGTGAACGATTTTGTGGACGCATTCATGTTGCTAAAAGGCGAAAATTATCGTTTGGTTATATGTGGTTCCGGCTTTTGTGAGTCTCATATTAAAGAGTCTGCGAAAAAAGATGATCGCATAGATTATAGAGGAATAGTTTCTCGTGAAGAACTTTTGCTTTTGCAAAGAAAGGCCACGTTGTTGATCAATCCTCGTAAGCCGACTGAGGAAATTACTCGTTTTTCCTTTCCATCGAAAACCATAGAGTACCTTGTTTCAGGTACGCCTATGTTAGGATATAAACTGGAAGGGATTCCGGTGGAATATTATGATTATTTTTATACGGTTGATGACCTATCTCTTCAGGGGATGGCAAATAAGTTGGAAGAGGTGCTCTCTTTGCCGGATGAAGAAAGGCATTTGATGGCTGAAAGGGCTAAAACTTTTATTTATCAAAATAAAACAGCCGAATATCAAATAGGGAGATTATTGAATTTTTTGAAATCAAAATTGGGGTGATAGTTGGTTGATGAAACTTCTTCAAATTAATTCTACTCTTAATTGGGGCAGTACAGGGCGCATTGCTGAGGAGATTGGGCAAGTGGTTTTGAATAAAGGGTGGGAGAGTTATATTGCCTATGGGAGACAATGTAACAAAAGTAAATCACAATCCTTTAGAATAGGAGACGATTGGGCTGTTTATAATCATGGCTTGCAAACTCGGCTATTGGACAATCATGGTTTGGCTTCTCGAAAAGAGACCAAGCATTTTATAAAGCAGATTGAAACAATAAGTCCGGATGTGATACATCTTCACAATATTCATGGTTATTATTTGAACTATTCACTTCTTTTTGATTTTTTGTCTCAAGTCAATATTCCTGTGGTGTGGACGCTTCATGATTGTTGGGCTTTTACGGGACATTGTTCACATTACTCTTATGTAGGATGTAATCGGTGGCATACTCTGTGTTACGATTGTCCTCAAAAAGGTGATTATCCAGCTTCTTGTTTAATTGATCGATCTGAACAAAATTTTCGAGATAAGCTACATGCCTTTACTTTGGTTGAAAACATGACTCTTGTTCCTGTATCGGAATGGTTAGCAGGTGAAGTACGGCAATCTTTTTTAAAAGATTATCCAATGCAGGTAATACACAACGGAGTAGATACGGAAATATTTAGGCCTCAGCAAGTTTGCAAAGCAGATTTGGGATTTGATAACAGATTTATGATATTAGGTGTTTCCAGTGTATGGCTTTCGAGAAAAGGACTGAAAGACTTTTTAAAACTTCGTGAGAGGTTGTCGAAAGATGAATATGTGATTGTATTGGTAGGACTGGATGAAAGTCAGATAAAGCATCTTCCTGAAGGAATTATTGGAATAAGGCGTACAAATAGTGTGCAGGAATTGGCAAAATACTATTCAGTAGCAAATATATATTTTAATGCTTCTGTTGAGGAAACTTTTGGATTAACAATAGCTGAAAGTTTATCATGTGGAACCCCTGCTATTGTTTATAATTCTACGGCATGTCCCGAAATAATATCTTCCGATACAGGTTTTATCGTTGAGCAGGGAGATATTAATGCTGTAGTGAATGTTGTGAAATTAATGAAAAAACAAGGAAAACAACAGTGGATTTCAGACTGTCGTGAACGTGCTGTAAGCTTATATGATAAACGAGAAAGATATGAAGAATATTTACGGCTGTATGAAAGATTGATTTCCTCTCCATTGATTGCTAATACTTGAAATCATGGTGTGAGGCGACAGTTTTCATTGTTTTAGTAATATAATTATAGAATTAAATTAACAAATATATGTCAATATTCAAAGACAAAATCCTGTTAATAACAGGTGGTACAGGTAGTTTTGGCAATGCCGTACTTCGTCGTTTCCTTAACAGCGATATCAAGGAAATTCGTATTTTTTCGAGAGACGAAAAGAAGCAGGATGACATGCGTCATCACTTGCAGAATCCTAAAGTGAAGTTTTATATTGGTAATGTCCGTGATCGTCAATCTGTAGATGGAGCAATGATGGGAGTGGACTATGTATTCTCTGCTGCTGCCTTGAAACAGGTGCCCAGTTGTGAGTTCTTTCCATTGCAGGCCGTACAGACCAATGTAATTGGTACTGACAATGTGTTGGAATCTGCCATTGCTCACGGTGTGAAGAACGTAGTAGTACTTAGTACAGACAAGGCTGCTTATCCCATCAACGCCATGGGTATCAGCAAAGCAATGATGGAAAAGGTGGCTATTGCTAAAGGTCGTGCCTTGGGTGATGAAGCAGGGACTACCATCTGTTGTACCCGTTACGGGAATGTAATGGCAAGCCGTGGTTCTGTAATTCCTTTGTGGGTGGAACAAATAAAGAATGGTAAACCGATTACGATTACAGATCCGAATATGACCCGTTTCATGATGACACTGGATGATGCGGTGGATTTGGTAATCTATGCATTTGAACACGGTCACAACGGAGACTTGTTTGTTCAGAAAGCTCCGGCGGCCACATTGGATGTTTTGGCACAGGCTTTGAAAGAAACATACGCGCAGATAAAGCCTGAATATGGGGATACGGAAGTAAAAACTATCGGTACACGCCATGGTGAAAAACTGTATGAAACTTTGGTGACCCGCGAAGAGATGGCTAAAGCCATTGATATGGGTGAGTATTATCGCATTCCTTGCGATACCCGCGACCTGAATTATGACAAGTTCTTTACGGAAGGTAATGAGGATATTGCCCAGATAGAGGATTACCACAGCCACAATACTGCTCGTCTGGATGTGGAGGGTATGAAGAAACTTCTTCTGAAACTCCGTTTTATCCGTGAAGACCTCGGACTGGAGGAAAAGGCGAAAACAACAGAAATCAAGAGTGAATAAGCTATAGAACTATTTTATGAAAATATTAGTGACCGGTGCCAAAGGGTTTGTCGGGCGGAATTTGGTTTCCCAATTACATAGTATTCAGGATGGAAAAGCCCGCAACTATGGAATATCGGGTGAAAATCTGACTGTCTATGAGTATGACATGGATAGTGATCCTTCCGAACTGGAGATCTATTGCAAGCAAGCTGATTTTGTTTTCAATCTGGCAGGTGTCAACCGTCCGAAAGATGAGTCTGAATTTATGAAAGGGAATTTCGGTTTTGCCTCTACACTGCTTGATACGCTGAAGAAGTATAATAATGCGTGTCCGGTGATGATATCATCTTCCATACAGGCTGCACAGGACAATCCTTACGGGGAATCGAAACGTGCAGGAGAACAGCTGATGTTTGATTATAGCAAAGAAACGGGGGCAAAGGTATTGGTGTATCGCTTCCCGAATGTTTTTGGCAAGTGGTGTCGTCCTAACTATAACAGTGCGGTGGCCACGTTCTGCAATAACATCGCTCATGACCTGCCGATCCGGGTGAATGATCCTTCTGTGGTGATGAGTCTGGTGTATATAGACGATGTGGTGGATGAACTGATTTCTGCATTGAAGGGGCAGGAGCATCGGAAAGGGGAGTATTGTGAAGTGTCGGTAGTGCATACGATAACTCTTGGAGGCATTGTGGAACTGATAAAGTCTTTCAGGCAGATGCCTGATACTTTGGCAGTGCCTGATTTGAGTGATGCTTTTAAGGGGGATAAAACGAAATGCGATAAATTGAGTTCTTTCGTGTAAACGGTAATACCTTTGAAATTCAAATAGTTAAGTGTGGGTAGGAGAGGAGAGAAGCCAAAACGAAAAGTTTACTCTGCTTTACTTTGACTTTACTTTGGGCTTTACTTTTGAATGCTTTGAACGCCTGATCGCTTTACATCGTATCAGATATCAGATGGATGACAGAATGGGAGAGGAGATGTTGTAGTATATCAGCCGCAAAATGCTTTATTTAAGCGTTCTGCGGCTTTTTTTATGTTTGTAGATAAGATTAAGGCTCTATTTCAAAACAGTTGAAAATAGACGTTCAAAACAGGAATAGAGTAGAGTAGGGTGGGAGATGTGATTTTATGGCTTTTTTTGTTGAGGACGTGCATTTGGACGTGCGTTTGGGCGTGCAAAAAGTATAGATAAAAAACGAAATGTTTTTAATGGACGTGCGTTTGGGCGTGCAAAAAGAATAAAAAAACACGCTGTTTTAGGGTACAATATGCCCGATTATAATCTGTTTTTGTGCTTTTTGAGCGTATTGGAGGGGTGAAAATACCTTTGAAATATAGACTTTATAAATATATAATGATTTATAAAATACTGATTATTAGTTGATTTAATTATATTTTGGCCGCTTTTGGAGGATATAATTGTGTGTGTGTTAGTATTTAGGTATTTTCTTTCCAAATATCAACCTACATTTGCACATATTGCACCGGCAGCATCCGTATTTTTTTCTTTCAACTGCTCTATTTGTTGTTTTAACATACCTATTTCCTCGGCTTGTTTAGCAACCTTTTCAATTAGATAGATATTGGATGAGTCATTGAGAAATGATTTGTTTTCAGCTTTTTCATCTATTACCATGCTTCCGGATCCCATTATTATGTATTCCACATTTATAAATGGGTATGATAATTTCATACGGCGGATATTGTCGATTGATAACTTTTTCCTGCCGTTCTTTAAGTCGCTGACACCTGCCTTATTAGTTTCTAATACACCAGCCAGCTGTATATAGTCAGATAGAACTCCCCTACTCTTTAGTTCTTCTACTACTTCAAAGAATCTGATATTTTCCTCCATTATTTGATAAAAGTATGAAAAATTACGCTATTTAATTTTGTAGTATGAGATTTTCATACTAAATTTGCATCACGGTTACAATGTAAACGGCTGTAAAAGTACAAATAATAAATGAATAACATCATGGTGAGATTGATTTTTGATATTCAGGATGCTCAAAAAGGCAATGAGGCTATAAGTGATAACCATTTTTTGAGTGAAAAAATGAAGCCGGAATTTAGTAATACATGGCTGATTGATCCGGAACAATTCAATACTGATAGTGCCTACGAATTTTTAGAGGAATTGATTGATCATCTTACACGCTGGGGTATTGAAAGAGATGCATACGAATTTGAACCAGTGAAAGCGGAAAATTAAAATCAAATAATATGAAAAAGAGAATCGTAGTTGATAGAGGGATGATATCCCAAATATCGAAAGACTTTAAAGTAACGAGGCAAGCCGTGTATAAGGCTCTAACCTTTGACAGCGATAGCGATAAGGCTCGTATGCTTCGCAAAGTAGCCATTGAACGTGGCGGTGTAGAAATCAAGGATCCAACCTCTCAAAAACAGTCAGTATGAAAAAGTTATGTATGATCTTATTTAGAGATGAATTTAAAGAATTTCTCTCTTTGACGACAATGCAGAAGTTGTATGTATGGTATTTCTGTTTAAGCCTTTGCTCTCTATGTATAACGGATGATAGTCCCGTGTGGGCGATTGTATTGGTGGTTTTGAATTTTGCTAATGCTGCTCGTTTGATTAAAAAAGTACCGCTTTCAGTTGATGAGGATAATATAAAAATGGACTAATCCCGGACGGTCTTATGAGGTGGTTCGAATCCACCTCCGGGGGCTAATATTTGATAGACAAATGGAGTATTTTAATAAAATAATATGTGTAACCTATGATGAGCTGGTTAATCGCAGAGATGGCGAACCTGTTATCAAAATAAATACACTCGACTCGTTGCTACGCAGGAAACCATATCTGCGTGTACAGCGTGGCGGTGGCCTCGAAAGTTACGCTCTTATTGATTACTCCGCTTTACCTGAACGTTACCGGATCCGCTTTGAACAAAAGTATGGGGATCCGGTGGAGTTAATCAAAGAGAAGTGTATGAAAGACAGGCTTAAAATAGATGAAGCAGCCCGGATATTCTTTGAGGATTACCGGTATGATAAGGCCGGGGAGTTAGTAAGTCTTGCAGAACCCAAAAAAGCTGAATATACCATCAACGCCTCAGTACTGAACGAGTTAATATCCATCCTGAATGACCGGGAGGGTTATCGTAAGGCTTTAGGTGGAAGTACAAAGAAAGTATGGGAAACGATCATCGGAACGTCAGACCGCCTCCGTGATTCTTATGGCCATACGCTACCTGAAAACGCCGCCCGGCTGAAAGACAAAATAAACCAATACAAAAAAGAGGGTTACTCCTGCTTGATCAGCAAGAAAATGGGAAATGGCAATACCCTGAAAATAACCGAGGAAGCCGGTAACATGATTATAGCGTTAAAGCGGAGCAGCGTTCCCGTTTATACAGATGCTCAAATATTCGTGGAATTCAACCGGATTGCAGATGAGAAAGGTTGGAAGCAGCTCCGGAGCATTCAGAGCCTCCGGCAATTCCTGAACCGTCCTGACATCGAACCGTTATGGTACGATGCCGTTCACGGGGAGCTGAAAGCTCACCAGCGTTACAGCCGCAAGAATAAAACCGAGCTTCCCTCGATGCGTGACTCCTTGTGGTATGGTGACGGTACGAAAATCAATTTGTATTACAAGGATTACGACAAAGACGGTAAGCTGGTTGTTCGTACTACTCAGGTTTACGAGGTTATTGATGCTTATTCGGAGGTGTTTTTGGGATACCATATTTCAGACAGCGAGGACTACGAGGCGCAATATAATGCCTACCGCATGGCCGTTCAGGTATCAGGTCATAAACCTTACGAGCTGGTGCATGATAATCAGGGAGGCCACAAAAAGCTGCAGAATAGCCATTTCTTTGATAAGATTGTCGGCCATGTTCATAGAACCACGGCTCCATACAGCGGGCAATCCAAAACGATAGAGAGCGTTTTCGGACGTTTTCAGGCTGAGGTTCTGCATAAGGATTGGAGGTTCACCGGTCAAAATATCACCACCAAAAAGGACACGAGCCGCCCGAATTTAGAGCGTATCGAGGCGAACAAGGATAAACTTTACACTTTGGCCGAACTGAAAGCAGCATACGCTGCCGCCCGGAAAGAATGGAACGAAAGCAAGCATTTTGCTACCGGGGTGAACCGCATCGAGATGTACCAAAATAGCGTGAACCCTGATACCCCGACAGTGGGTGTTCTCGACATGATCGAGATGTTTTGGGTGATGACTGATAAACCCTCCACTTACACAGATAACGGTCTGAAAATAACCATTAAAAAACGTGAGTTTACATACGAGGTTTACGAGGTTCCGGGTGTTCCCGACCATGAATTCCTAAGAAAAAACAGAGGGCAAAAGTTCTACACCATGTACGATCCTTATGACCATACTTCGGTACGGCTATACAAGAAAGATAAAGCCGGAGAGCTGCGATTTGTACGAACTGCAGAGCCTTATATCGTCATCCACCGGAATATTCAGGAACAGACCGAGGGCGAAATGTCCTTTATCCGCCGGAATATAGAGGCGAACACGGAGGATCGCATCGAGCGTCAGGTTGATGCACGTATCATCGAGCAGGCGCACGGCGTGAGTATGGAACAACAGGGACTCAAACGTCCGAAATTGAAAGGTGCAAAGAGCGAAACGGAGCGTGAAATTGAACGCCGAGTCCGCCGGTACAGTCAGGATCCGGAACAGCTCTCCGCCGGTAAGGTGACAAAGCTAATAAGCAACATCACGTTTGACCAGCTGAATGGTGACATCCGCCTGAATGAAAAGAAAGTAGCAGGAAAATTATAATTCTAAATAAAATGAACAGTACAATGACACAGCAAGAGAAAGACAGTATCCGTGAAGCTCTCCGGGTATATGCAGCAAAGTATTCCAGCCAAAAAAAGGCTGCGGCAAGTTTGAACGGCGTATCTGCCGGGACATTGAGTGCCGTGGTTAACGGCAAGTATGAGAGTATCAGTGATGATATGTTCCGCAATATCATCTCTCAGATAACCCCTGCAGCTGCGGCCACCGGTTGGCAGCTCGTGGAAACGAACTCCTTTCAGGAGATATGGTATGCCCTGAGCGATGCGCAGGAATTTAAAAAAGTCCGCTGGATCGTGGGTGGTGCGGGATGTGGCAAAACAACGACAGCCACCATGTACGCACAAAAGAATCATGAGGTGTTCGTCATCCTTTGTGATGAGGATATGCGGAAAGGTGATTTTGTTCGGGAGATCGCCCGTAAACTCGGTTTTAAGACTTGCGGGATGCGTATCCGTGAAATATTGGACTTGGCCATCGAGAGCATCATACAGATGGAAAATCCACTTTTGGTGTTCGATGAGGGTGATAAGTTGAATGATAACGTGTTTCACTACTTTATCAACCTGTATAACCGGCTGGAGGGCAAATGCGGGATTACTTTCTTATCCACCGATTACATCCAGCATCGTATTGACTGCGGTTTGAACCACAACCGGAAAGGCTATAACGAGATTTATTCCCGCATTGGGCGTAAGTTCTTTGAGCTGGAACCAACCTCCCATAATGATGTATTTGCCATTTGCCAAGCCAACGGACTGATGGATAAAAAACTTATTGCAAACGTGATCGATGTGACGGAAAAATCGGAGTTTGATTTGCGATGCGTGAAAGATGCCATTCACCGGGAGAAAAAGGTGGCGGCAGCGAAATAGTATAAAACCCTGTTCAAACGCTGGTTGAACGGCGTTTGAACGTAATTCAAAAAATATATGAGCAAAATTGAAGAAGCCTTTAGAGGTTTAGGAAGAACAGAGAAAGCGAAATTTATTTCGCAAAATATTGATTACGCAAATGCGGATGCAATAGCCGAGTATGTAAGTGCCTACCTTTTCGATGTCCTTAAAGATGTCGGAAACGATGAATATGTAGCAACGTACCTTAAAGAAAAAGGTTACAAAGTGACAAAGGAGTAACAATTCAAATGAGAATATATATGAAACAAATTGTTTTACCACTCGCAAGCCGGTTTCCGGTAGGCCATTTTAAAAGAGGCCAACTCACCGGCTTTCCTGAGAAAGTAATTAAAGGAACCAAGATCCACACGTTTCGTGAGGATCCGGGCAAATGGGCGTACAACGTGGAGCTTATCAACTCCCATAATGCGGAGCTATCTATCCGCCGGTGGATTGGCCGTCCTTATCACACTCCGCAGCTGGAGGTGAAAAGATTGAAGAAAATCGGTATCCAGCAGGTGCAAATGACATGGGACTCCGATATCGAGCAGCCGACCGTTTTCATAGACGGAAAACGTATCCTAAACGTGGAGCAGCTGGCTGCTAATGACGGGATGACTCTCGATGATTTCGTGAGCTGGTTTTTTAAGACCTCCAACACATTCGAGGGAGTGATTATTCATTTTACAGATTTCAGATATTGATTTATGGCACGGGCATTATCGGTAACAGAAGCAGTAAGCATGAAGAAAGAAACGCTCAAGCTGACAGGCGCATGGGCGGACGCTTTCGGAGAGCCTGAACGGATTGGCGTTTGGTTTATTTGGGGCAATAGTGGTAACGGGAAAAGCAGCTTTGTCATGCAGCTTTGTAAAGAGCTGGCAAAGTTTGGGCGGGTGGCTTATGACAGCCTCGAAGAGGGTGCGAGCCTCACCATGCAGAACACGCTCCGCCGTTTCAACATGGCCGAGGTAAACCGCCGTTTCCAGCTGCTTGACTGTGAGCCGATGTCCGAGCTTGGTGAAAGAATGGATAAGCATAAAAGCCCCGATTTTTACGTCATTGACAGTTTCCAATACACCCAAATGAGCTATAAAGAATACATCAAATTTAAGGAGGCGCACCGGAACAAGCTGCTGATTTTTATCAGCCATGCAGATGGCCGGAACCCTGATGGTCGGAGCGCAAAGAAAGTGATGTATGATGCCGCCCTGAAAATTTACGTGGAGGGGTTTCGGGCTTTCTCGAAAGGCCGCTTTTTCGGCTCCGTGGGGCATTTTACAATTTGGGATGAGGGTGCGGTAAGATATTGGGGAGATAACGCTTAAAACGAACGGAAATGAGTAAAAATAATCAAGTTATAACGATTTCGCCTCCCATGTTTATCGGGGAGGGAAATCAGAAAGAAAGTATCTCCAGCAAAGGCCACCGGTGTAGCTATTGCCACGGTAACGGTTTCTTTTGGGGAGAGGAACAACGGGAACGGGTGAAAGTTGATTGCCCGGTCTGCAAAGGTAGCGGTAAACTCGATGCCGTGATAACTATCGAGTGGAAACCTGCAAAATAGAATGAACGATGGAAAAAGAAGTACCTGAAAATATATTGGCGAAAATTAGAAAGCTGCTCCGGTTAAAAGAATCCGCCATAAAAATCGGATCCGAGGGAGAAGCCCATGCAGCTGCGGAGGCTGTAAACCGGCTGCTGACATCCTATAACTTGTCATTGATGGATGTTACCCCGGAAGAACAAAAGAATATGATATCCGTGAGTGAATCGGAGAAAATAACCTATCAGGACACGTATGGGAATATTTGGAAAAGGGATTTGTTGCGGATTATATGCGAGTATAATTTTTGCCGGATTTTGTTGCATGGAGGTACGACTTACATGGTGGTAGTCGGTACACGGGAAAATGCGGAAGTTGTGCTCTCGCTTTATAATTACTTGAGGTCTGTATTCCGCCGGTTGTCGGTAGAACGTTGCACCGAGTATGTGGCTACCCGCAGAGGGTATTACCGGACAAAGAAGTTTAAACGGAATTATATAAAATCTTATTTGTTGGGATGTTGCACCGGTTTGCGGAAACAATTTGAGAGCATTCGGAAAACAGCGGAGGAAACCGGACTGATGCTGTGTCACAACCATTTGATTGATGATTATTTTCAATCGATAGGCACAACCACCCATAAATCCAAGAACCGGAATAAAGTGAACACTTCCGCCTATTGTTCCGGGTACGATGACGGTTCAAAGATCAATTTAAACAAGCAAATCAATGGGAAATGATCTTTATCAAATAGGCTTACCGGTGGCCTCTTTAAGTACAGTCCTTATGAATTGGACTTGCTTTAACCGACCGGAGAAATTGCTGATCAGCCCGGCCAAGAAAGATGATTGGGCGGTGGTTGAACTCCGGAACCCGGAGCTGGCCGCAGCTATCATCAAGGATGTGCCGGAGGCAATGGTAAAAGTAGTACAACAACCTGTAAAAGTCGTGCAAATATGAAAGCGTTATCAGCATTAAGACAGGTATTCAACCTGAAAAAGAACGAGGAACTCGGCAGAAAGTTCTCTCCCGAAGAATTAAAACGTATTGTCGATGCCATGAAAGAGTATGCGGCATCCAAGCTGCAGGAGCAGCGAGCCATTTGTCAGCGTGAATTTGAGTTGGCCTATGACTCCGGTGAAAGTAATTTGGGGACGAACCCGGCCATTACCGAATTGTACGTCCTGCAATCCCTAAAAGAGAGTGAAACCCCTGAACTTGATTGATTATGGCAAAGACAAACAGTTATTCACGTTTTTGGACGCTGCTGGCGAAAATGCCCTGTTCTGACAGGGACGGTTTAAAGCTGCAGCTTGTATCCAGCTTTACGAATGGGCGGACGGACTCACTGAGAGAAATGACTTTGAGTGAATATAACTCGATGATACGGGAGATGGAGAAGCAGACCGGATCCAGCCGTCCGGTCAGTTACGAGGTTCTGAAAAAGAAACGCTCTGCCGTTCTCCACCAAATGCAGTTGATGGGTATTGATACGGCAAATTGGGCGGCGGTGGATAACTTTTGTTTGGGCGTTCGTATCGCAGGAAAGAAATTCAGGGAGTTGTCCGCTGATGATTTGGATGCGGTATTGCTCCGGATCCGCTCCATCCGGCAAAAGGATATGCAGAAAGCAAAGAAAGAACTCAATTAACTTATTTATAAACCATTTAAAATGTGATATTATGGCACAGATTGAAGAAAAGCAGACCGTTGAAATGACGGCAGAGGAAAAGGCTCAATTCGAGGCTTTCCGTAAAGAAAAGGCCAAAAAAGAGGCTCAGGAAAAGGCGAAAGCCGAACGTGAAACGTACCGCCAAATGGTGGATGATGAAGTGAACAGCGCAATCCCGGTACTCCTCTCCTTGAGTGAGGATATCAAGGAAACCAAAAAGACGGTGCTGGAGAACTTTAAGAGTATCCTTGACATGAAATGCGAGGTTCTGAAAGTCGTAAAGGATGACCAGCGCAGCCATACCTTTACCAATTCGGAGGGAACCAAGCGCATCACTCTCGGAGTGTACGTGACGGACGGCTACCGTGACACGGTGGAGGACGGAATCGTGATCGTGAAAGAATACATCGAGAGCCTCGCCGACAATGCTAAAACGAAATCACTCGTGAGCATGGTTTTGAAGCTGCTGGCACGTGATGCCAAAGGCACGTTAAAAGCCAGCCGTATCGTCCAGCTCCGTAAGATTGCGGAAGAAAGCAACAATGACCGTTTCATGGAGGGTGTCCGCATCATCGAGGAGGCATACCAGCCAGCGATCAGCAAACAGTTTGTGAGAGCGGAAATGAAGAACGAGGACGGTATGTGGGTGACCATTCCTCTGGGTATGACAGAAGCATAAGGAGGGACGGTCATGATATACAAAGTTCAATTCCAAATCCACCGCAGAGGTTACCGCAAGCTCCGGCTTGAGGGCTTATACGTGCCGGAAACCGGTGTCGAGATGTCGGTTCCTGAAATGAAACGTGACGTTACCGAGTTCATCAAACGCCAGCTTTCCAGCCGGAACAAGGAATTTGAGAATTTTCAGGTGGAACTGACGGTTTTCAAAAAGCTCAAAACCGATTTCATGTATCACCCGAAATCAAGTGAAGAATTAACCATAATAAAGGAGGAATCAGATGGAACAGACGAATAATGCGAAAGCCCGGTATATTCCCACCCGTGTGGCTGTATGCAAGCGTTGCGAGGGAAAAGGCGTTGTATTCGAGTACAGCGATGAGAACAGGACAAAGGTATCCGGATCCTGCCAATGTCCGACCTGCCTCGGATCCGGCAGAGTGAAAGTGACCAGCTCGGTGATAACCACTATAAAGCCGTTCGTTCCGGGTAAGGATGACAAAGAGGGTATGCTTGCAATGTAAAAGCCCTTTAATCAATAATAAAAGTCCGCTGAAATCCTAATTTTCAGCGGACTTTTTTCGTACTATGGTGCAAATAATGTACCTTTGTATTAAGTAATCAAATCAATATGCAGGAGCAGCTCGTAATACCGTTTTTTTGCCCGGAAATAGAGAAAGCCGGTAACCGCCGCAGAACACGCACGGTTGCCTCCTCCGATGCTGCCATCACCTCCCGCCGTGACCGCCTCGAAAAGCGGAACCGCATCATGACCGCCCGTTATTACTATTGGACTGAGATCAAACGCCGCCGCTTCGATGACGTGCTGAGAATCCTTTCCGATAACGAGTTCTTTGTCGAAGAGCGAACCATCAGCAACACGCTGGTGGAACAGGATGATTTTTACAATGAACTCCTGCGTTCCAAAGCATCCACCCGCAAGCTCAAAGCGATGTTTCCCGGCTTTGATTGGAACTAATCCATAAACTCGGTTTCATAAATCACGTTATAGACTTTCAGACCGTCCGCTCTTTTTTCCGGCGCACCCCGGAGGCGGCGCATCGGGTTGAAAAGGTTCCCGCCGTTCCACCATTGCAAAGCCTCGTGTATCTTATCCAACGTGTCCATGCAGGAGAGAGCGTGTTCCCTGACAAGTTTAGGGGCTGCCGCATTTGTACTCCCTCCGGCTTGAAAGGCCACCCTGAGTTGTATTTGCGCCTTTATCTTTTGCCGTCCACCCATGTGGGTTTCGCAGGACGGGTAAGATATATCTATCAGGCAGCACGGGAAAGCCACAGCAGGCCGCTCTCCCGTGTTAAGTTGTCCCTCCTCGGCATCTATCCACCGGAGTTGTGGTACTTCTGTTTTCAGCCGGTCACAAACGGCAATAAAAATTTCTTTGTTCATAGCTATTCATTGTTAAGTGAGTCAATATATCCCTCTATCCGTGCGTGTATCTGCTCGTTCAATTCTTCGGAATCTCCCATGAATTCACGTTTCGGGATGTTAGTTTTCCGGGTGTGCGCCTTGACCGGTACATCTTTCCGTTTTGTTTTCCGGGTGTGTGCCGGTACGGGTACTATACCTTTGAATCCCTCGTTGTGTACCTGAGCGTAATCTACCTTTTCATTCCCTGCAGAGATAACCACCCGCTGGGGAGTTATCACCGCCGGTCTGATACTGTTCACCAGCGCACCGGAGTCAATCAGCAGGGAACCGGTTGTTTTCGGTACTTTTGCCGGAGTCCACGGGTTCCCGTCAAATGCTTTCTTCTTGAAAGCTGATTTATAGTATTCCGTGGCCGTTTCCGCCACGATTTCTGCCGCATCGGAGATTATCTCCTCCGGGAGCGATTGCAGATAATTATTTAATTCTTTGATATTCATATTGAAATAATTTTGTATATTTGCTTCCGTAAGCATATCGCTCCGGGGATGAATCGAATATGCCAACACCTGACGGATGACGGGGGCATCAAAAAGTCCGGGCTTTATACGGCGGAGCGGGATGTTAATCCGTATATAAAAGGAGGTTCTCAGAGCCTCCTTTTACTTTTTGATAAGCAGCCCACGGCGATATCTCCATCGTGGATCTATCTTTCTGCTCCTGCGGCCTTTCACCTTGATGTTGGCGTTTTGTTCTATCTCGAACCATGTCGTGACCTGATAGAGCGTTCCGTTCTTGACCTCGCAAACCACGTTAATCACCTTATCCTCGTAAAACTTGATAAAGTTCAGGTTGTCGAACTTCTTTTGATAGTCGTTTATCCATACCTCGTCAGGGTTTTTAAGCACGTCCGGGATGCACTCCACGAGAGGAACACGAGCCTCCTCGTATTTCTTTGTGGTGTGGCGTTTGAACACCTCCTCCGTAAGTTGCACCTTTCGGCCTTTGTAGTCATCCATCACCTGATGCGAATCCCTCCACTGGTTCGGATCCCCGGCAAACACCGGTGCTTTTTCGGTCGCTGCCGCCGCTTTCTTTCCAAAGGACTCCAGCCCGTAATCATTATAATGCAGGTCTCCCAGCAAGGAGGCGGCTTTATCGGGAAACTTGCGGATATAATGCTGGTTCTTGGAAAACACCTCAGCCGTTTCTCCCCGGTTTGAATCCCAGCCCTGAGCCTCGTTCATTTTCCATTCACTCGTACCGAGGTATTCATCGACAATGGCACGCATGGCGTTGATGTCTATACCCTCTACCTCGTGTTTCATGAGCGGAACCACCCGGCAACGGCATTTCCAGCCATTGGGCGGGAATATCTTTTTCCACCGTGGATCATTGGCCGGTAATATCACCCCGTCCAGCTTCCGGTGTTCCTCCCTTACCTTTTCATCCCCGGCAGTGACATATTTCCAATAAGGGAACATTTTCGTTTTTCCCATGAGCCGGTGGTAATTGCTGGCGGACTCCGCCGTTAGTACCGCCGTTTCGTATTCCGTCTTTTGCCACGTTTTATTGAACGTGCCACATATCTGCTCTGCTTTTTTGGAGAACTCCTGAAAATTACCGCTCTCCCTGAACGCCTTGTTCAGCTCCTGAATTTCCGCCAGCGTCTTACCGGCGGAGAAATGAAACAGGTTCATCTCCAAAGCGGTGATAAAAGCGTCATCCTGCAGGCCGTATGCGAATCTTACATCCGCATGGTTCATTGAACGTTTGAACGCACTTTGAACACCGCTCAAAAAGTCGGTAGCAATAAAGGAGAACAACTCCGCATCGAACTTCCCGGTTTCGCCGTTTGCAATCCTTGCGGCCAGCTTTTCCGACATCGGAGCGTTATCATTCAGCCTGATGGGGGCTTTTCCAATGGATGCCCCGACCTGCGGGGCTTGCACGAAAAAATCCCATAAGCGCATAAAGAAATTACGGTCTGCATTACTGATTGTATCCTCCTCCGAATCCTCTCCTATATCGAACTGAGCGGCCTGAGAGGAGGCACGTTTTGCGACCGGCTCCCCATCTTTAGGCACGGGAATCGAATATTTTTCATGCAGGTAGCTCTGCGGGATATCCATGATGTCGGAGAGCTGCACCACCTCGGCAACGGAGAGCTGCTCCGCCGCTTTGGGGAAAATGAACTTTCCGCCAGCAACGGGATACCCTCTCGCCTCCAGCATGGGGAGTACCTTTTGGTTGAGGACACGCTGCACGTACCGGAGGTCAGATTTATTCTTTCCCTCCTCTACCTCCTTGTGAACCTCACCCAATGAACGTGCGCCTTTCTCTCCCTGTACGGTGGTCATGGTTTGTCCGAGGATAGTGATCAGCATCTCCTCGTTGTTGGCCTGCCGGAATTCGTTGTACGAGGATCCTGAACCCGTTCCGCCCTCTTTGGTTTCCACATCCGCCTCTTTTGGGATGACCACATACGGTGCGGATCCGGCTTTATCGAAAGCCTCCTCCAGCAGCTTGCGGCTCTCCGGATCATACGTGTTGTATTTACCGATGCGCTGGGGCATCCCGAAAAGCTCGATCCATTGTGACCAATCCCCAAAGCCTCCACGTTTGTAGATGGCATAGGGAGCCGCCTTGAGTAACAAACCGAAATCCCGGTCTTTGCCGAGAATGAGCAGCTGTGAATCTCCCTCGTATGGTATGCCTATTTCGTCCGTGTCCTGCCGGAGGATTGTGCGGTTTTTCAGGTTGATATGCTTTGCCGGAATCGGTTCCACGTTGAAACCGTCATTAAAGGTCATTTCAATGCCTGAACGCCCGTATATTTTCTTTTTCAGGATTTCAGTCAGCAGATCCTCCCATGCGGTGGTGTCCATCAGGTCTGCGATCTCCTCCACTTCCTCCCCAGCCGCATTTTGGAAAGTAAGCTCCGAGTTCGTGACCGCATCGATGCGCTTTTGAACGGCATCGCTCAAAACGCCGTCAATCATGATATCATCGAGCAGGTCATACAGCTGCTTTGTTCGTCCATTGTCTGCAGAGGAGAGAGCCGTCCGCCAATTCCCCACGTCATACACTTTCCGCTGGGGAGCCTTGACTACGATCTGATGGATGACCAGCTGCTCCTTTGATTTTGCCCCGGCATTTGTCGTGGCCGTCTTTTTTTTCTTGTTCGCCATAGTCATATATTAAAAATGTTGATTACGCTTGGGATTGCTCCCGTAGATATATTCACCTGCAGTATCCGGTTTCCCGTCACCGTCCTCGTCTATAATGGGGAGGTTAGGCTTAATGTCTGATTTCTGCACTTGCCGGAGCCATGCCACGGCACGCTCGTACCTATCCTGCCGGAGCTGCAGGTCAGTACCGGCATTGCATAGGTTCACGAAATGCCACACGGCTATGTCCTTTACAAAAATGAGTAGGAGGGCGTTTCTTTGGCTCCCAGTGGCCTCGAAAATCTTTTTGCGGTCATACGCACCAAGATATCCGTATGCTTCCTGCAGGGCAGCGTCTATGGCTGCCGTGAGGATTGTTTCATCCTCCCTGCTGATAGCCTCTATATTCTCTTTATAGAGGTGCGTTTCCAATTCTTTGGGTGTGATAAATGCCATGATTAAAATCTCTTTTTATTGGTTACACGTGCGCCCACGGTGTAGGATCCAGCCGAGAGCGTGCTTATCTTTTGGTTGATGATCCACACGCCACCCTCGATGCAGTCCACGCCGTCAGCGGGTGATTTCATAGCTCGGTTGATGAGCAGGAACTGCTCCTCCAGCCTTTTCATGTGCGGATTATCCTTTTCGTCAATGTTGAGGATGAGTTGTCCTCGCCGGTTGATCGGCTCAAGGTTTCCCTCGATACGGTCAAACTTTTCCGGTTTCTTCCGGGTATCCGGTATGATCCCGATAAATCCGAGTTGTTTTCCTTTCTCGCTAAATAGCGGAACGAACACCTGTTCATAGAAAGGATCCTGCAGCTTGTTATTTTCGATGTAATTATATACCTGCGTTTTTTGCCCCACGTAATCCCGAAGATAATAATACCAGTTCACGTACTCCTCGTTTACCACATGGTCAAGATAACCGGTGTAAACGTAGAATTTACCGTCATAATACCCGATAAGGAAACAGGCTTTGAAAGAGGTGGCCTTGTTCTTTGAGTTGGACGGAGCCGGATCCCCGTAAACAACGGCAAACTGCAGCTTTGAGAGTGGCGGGCATTTGCCCCATACCATTTCTTTGAACGTGTCACCCTCGGAGAGCGGGTTGTTCATGTATTCTTGCTGGAACGCCTTTGTGCTGATTTTGGACTGAATGCGGTTAATGCGTTCCTCCGTGTTCTTTTCCGGCCAGCTGGATTTGCCATCCTTGTCCCGGATGTTCACGATATCCCAATGGTCAGCTTTATCACCGGCACGTTTCACGCAGCAGTCGAGAGCGATCAGGTTTCCGCAGAATATCACCAGCAAATCCTCGCTGATGGATCGGGTTGGAAACAGAGCCTCCTCGAACCATTCCCATTTCTTTTTCAGGATGTCCGGGTTCCTGCAGTCTGCATCCGTATCGAAGTCATCCACGAGAGCCGTGTCCGGACGTACAGCGTCCTTTCTCGTACCACGGGGTGACTCCAGCGCACCGATAGCCCGGAACGTTGCCCCGGTAGTGAGCGTGAATTCGTCCGCCGTCCAGCTCCCGAACTCCCTCAAATCACCATAATATGCCTTTAGCATGGAATTGCTCTCAAAGGCTTTTTTATAAGGTTCCAAAAGCCGGACGGCGTTCTCGTGACTGTTTGAGATGAGTAGCACGTTCTTTTTCTTTCCGGTCAGCACGAGGTACATCATGCACATGAACACGATGGTGGATTTTGCCAGCTCACGTGACCACGATAGAACCTCGTACCATTCCATATTCGTGGTGATGCGTTTGATGGCCTTTTTATGGAATTTGGTAAAGGGGTACTTTGCGAATTCTGAGAAAAAGAACAGGATCCACTCGATGACGTTCGCCTCCAGCTTTTCCAGCTTCTTTTTTCGTTCCACCGGCGAGAGGTTGTCGGCGGCTTTGTCCCTTTTGAGTGAACGGTGGTATTCAGTCCACTCCTTGTATGCTTGAATATCATCTATTTTACCCATTTCATTTTCTCCTTTATATACGCATCGAAATAATCACTCAGCTCCTTTGCCCTTTCGAGATCCTGCTGTCGGAGCCAATCGAGCAGCCCACGGGAAACATTGTATATGTCCCTGATGGAGGCATCCTGCTCCAACGCCTCAAGGTCAGCCGTCAGTTTGCGCCGTATATCGGCCTCCGCCGCTGAGGGATACCGTTTTCCCTCCTCTTTGCCTGCGATGGAGCGGTCGAGTTCGTCCAGCTGCGTGAGCGTGGAGCTGATCCGTTCCTCCCGTGTCTGCAGGAGGTTGAGCTTTAAGCCCTCCCATTCCTTAACCCATTTGTTCACCGTGACACGGGAAACACCCACCCGGTCGGCAATTTCCTGCTGGGTGATGTTCTCTTTTAGATACATCAATTTCGCCCATTCTTTCCGTTGATTTGCTTTCAATTCTTCCGCCATAGCTATATCATTTTATAGCCCAAAGGTAAAGCCTTGCGGTGAGTGAAAATAATTGGTTTGTAATGGTTTACGTTTAAACTGAAATGGCTGCGGTTTAAGTTGAAACGGTTACAGGCCGATTTGTACAGCCCGTTTTTTACCCTGAATTTTGTCACAAAATCAAACGAGCGAAATGGGCAAATTAACCTTTGTATTACATGATGAGTCGGTGAACACCTACGGGTTTAGGATGCTCACCAGCGGAGCCAATTTGGAGGAGTTTAAAAAGAATCCCGTGATGCTTCTGAATCACGATGATTACTCCCTGCCGATTGGCCGGTGGGAAAATATACGTGTTGATGGAGGTAAGATTTTAGCCGATGCCGTGTTCGATGAGGGAGATGCCCGTGCCGCAGAGGTAAAGCGTAAAGTTGAGAATGACTTTATCCGTATGGCCTCTATCGGTGCGTGGCCTCCGGAGGAGAAAAGCGATGCCTATGACCTGATGCTCCCCGGACAAATGCTCCCTACCGTTACAAGATGGACGGTTCGTGAGGGCAGTGTCGTTACAATCGGAGCCAATCACAATGCGCTGGTATTCTATGACAGAGAGAGCAAACAGATTATCGACCTGAATGATAAGGGTAATCTTATCCGGTTGATAGATCACAGTAATAACCCCAAAAAACAATTAAAAATGAGCGTACTTACAGGAGTATTGAAGCTGCAGGACTCTGCAAGCGAGGCGGAAATCGTAACCGCCATTCAGGGAATCATTGCCAATGCCGACCGCTTGGAAAAAGAAAACAAGACGCTGGCCGCCGCAGTGGATAAAATGAACGAGGCCAAAAAGGAATCCCAAAAGCGGGAGGCGATTTCCCTGACCGATGCGGCCATTAAAGACGGACGCTATGATGCGAAAGGCCGTGAGAACCTGCTGAACCTTTTCGATAAGGATTTCGAGGGAACAAAGGCTATGCTGGCAGCTATCCCGTGCCGTGCAAACGTGGCCGGTCAAATCAACACGGATAAAGGATCCGGTGTAACACTCGGTGATTGGAAAGACAAATCATGGAACGAGCTGGATAAAGCCGGTAAGCTCGTTGAGCTGAAAGATGCCGCTCCGGACTTGTATAAGTCCAAGTTTAAAGAGCGTTTCGGTATCGAACCGAATCTGTAATTATTAACCATTAAAGCAAGAATAGAAATGGCAATTCAGAAAGAAATTTGGATGGCGGCTATCGTGGAGGGTTTATTTGCCTCCAATAGCTTCCTGAGCAAGGCGTTCAACGCCGATGAGTACGTGAACAACGGCAAGATTGTTCACATCCCGAATGCCGGTGCAGCATCCGGAACCAAGAAAAACCGAACCAGCCTCCCGGCTACGGTAACCAAAAGAACGGATATCGATGTGACGTTCCCGCTGGATGAATACACCACTGATCCGGTACTTATCCCTAACGCCGACACGGTGGAACTCAGCTATGACAAACGGGAGTCCGTCCTGCGTCAGGATAAACTCAAACTGCAGGATGATGTGGCACTCGATTTCGTTTTCAACTGGAGTCCTGCCGCCGCACAGTGCATTGAAACTACCGGTACGGAGATCGATGCCTACACGGATAAGGCTACCGGCAAACGTAAAGGTATCTGCAAGGCAGACGTGTTGGGCTTGATGACCAAGTTCAATAATGATGATATCCCGCAGGAGGGGCGTTATTTGCTGCTGGATGCGCAGATGTACTCCCAACTGTTGAACAGCCTGACGGAGAACGAGAACACGGCGTTCCTCGCTTCTGCTGATGCGCAGAACGGTATCCTCGGTAAGCTGTTCAGCTTTAATATCATGATGCGCAGCAGGGTTGCCCTTTATACTGCGGCCAAAGCTCCCAAAGCGTGGAGTACCGCCGGTGCAGCCACCGATCTCGCCGCCGGGCTTGCATGGCACGAGCAAAGTGTCTGCCGTGCGCTGGGTGAGGTGAAAGCGTTCGAGAACGAGGGTGACGCAACCTATTACGGTGATATTTATTCATTCCTTGTACGTGCCGGTGGCCGTATCATGCGTGAAGATAAAAAGGGTGTAATCGCTTTAGTGCAGGGAACTCCTGTAGCAGGATAGAGTTATGGCAGAATTGAAATATTTGGTAATCCACTGTACCGCCACGCCTCAAGGCCGTAAGGTAACGAGTAACGATATCAGAGCATGGCACACGAACCCGATAAGCAAGGGTGGCCGTGGTTGGAAGCAGGTAGGATATACCGATATGTTTCACCTTGATGGAACGGTGGAGCGATTGGTTGAGAACAACGAGGACGCACGGGTGGATCCGTGGGAGATTACCAATGGGGCAAAAGGGTACAATTCCATTTCCCGGCACATTGTGTACGTTGGCGGTGTGGCCGCTGACGGCAAGACTCCCAAAGACACCCGTACTCCCGGCCAGCTGAAAGCGTTGGAGGATTATGTGAAAGACTTCCACCGCTGTTTCCCACGGGTGAGAATCATCGGTCATAACGAGATTGCGGCCAAAGCGTGCCCGTCATTTGACGTTCAGGCATGGCTCAGGAAAATAGGCATTAACTAATAACAAAGCAAAGAGATGGACGGTCTGATGGATTTTTTAATATTCGCCCTGCCGGGTGGTTTTATCGGGAGCATCTTCACATGGTTTGTTGGCCGTAGAAAGCAGAACAATGATATGTTATCCCAGCTTCAGGCGTCCATCAATATGCTCAGTAGTGAGAACCGGAAGATATTGGATGAGAATATCCAGCTCCGTAGAGAGAATGCCGACCTGAAAGCGAATCAGGAGGAGATGATCCAAAAGCTCTCCCGTCTTACCAAAGAGGTGGAGAGATTAAGAAAAGTAATCAATAAACAAACAGGAAATGATGAGAAACCCAATCCGAGGGGCAACCCTCGTACTACTTATAGCCGTGTTCTGCCTGATGGGATGTGCCACGGCGAAATTAACCAAGAGCCAGCAGTCACACACGCTGACGGAACAGACGAAAAGCGGAACCACCACCGGAGTAACCGGAGAGCAGTTAGACGTGACGGCTCAGAGGACGGGGGAACTACTGCAGGGACAGACGATAACCGCCCTGACACGGGAGGGGATCCCGGAGTCGGAGGCGAAAGTGGATGTTCCGATACAGAACCTCCTTAACCTGCCGGACGGTGCTGGTTACACGGCCAAAGACGGTCAGGCATCGGTAAGCGTGCAAAGGCATGGCGATAATATCACGGTTACGGGTAAATGTGACTCTATCGCCCGGCAATGCCTTTTTTACGAGCGTGAGGTGTTCCGACAGCGCAACGAGGTGGATAGCTTAAAACAGGTTATTTCCCGGATGGAACAGACGAGCAGCCGTAGTGATGAAACCTACAAGGCGGAAAGCGATGCCGCCCAAAGCATTAAGGAAAAGCCACCCGCTACATGGTATAAATGGCTTTTAGCCGGATTTGTGGGCGGTTTGCTGCTTACCTCTCCACTAAAGAAACTAAAGAATAGAATATTAACCTTTTTAAAATAGAGAACGATGTCAAAAGTATATGTGAATGACGGATACATGATGCTCCTTGATGCCATTTATTTCAATGGCAAAAAGATCGGCAATGTTTCTGATGACGGTATTGATTGGGGCGGTGATGCCGCTGAATATATCAAGCTCTTTGCCGCACAGGTTCGTAATGCCCCGGTCAAGAAAATAAAGAAAAAGGATGCCACCAATCTGCTAAAGTTTACCCTGATTGAACTTGTTCCTCAGAACTGTAAGGACGTGATGGGCGGAACGGTGAACGGTACAAAATGGGAGGCTCCCTCGGAATCCGTTTCATTGGAGGGTGCATTGAAAATCCTTTGCGGAACCGGCCAGACTATCGAGGTCAAGCGTATGACGCTGGACGGTGTTGTACGTGGTAAGATTGGCGGTGATGATCCGCTGGGTATCGAGTGTGAAATGGAAATGTTGAACCCGCTGGATGGAGGTTCTCCTTTCAGCTTTGATGATACGGTTCCGTTTATTTCCGTAACGCCCACCTCTTTGTCATTCGCCAAAGGTGGAGAAAGTAAAACGGTGGATATTGAAGCCTCCGGAGCGTTTTCCGTTGGAAAGGTTCCCACCGGCTTCAATCTTGAAGTTGTGAACGGCAGGATCACCATCACGGCGGATGCCAATACCGGTGCTGCGAGAAACGGATCAGTAGAGTTTATCCTTGCGGCTGATAATACGAAAAAGGTTACCCTCACGTTGAATCAGGCGGCTGGAAATGCGTAACCCATGAGAAAGAACGTGGAAATAGAGGCAGCGGAGGCTCTGCTTGATGTAGGGGTTTCCCTGCCTTTTTTACGGTTTAAGATACCACTGAGAAAGAAACCGGTATCGATCAGGGTGACCATGAAACGTCCCTGCTTGGGGAGTCAGATCCGAATCGCAAAGCTATACCTGCAGCTGGGCATTACTTACGAGGAGATGGAGCAGTTCAACAAGCATGAGGAGATGGCGTTCCTTGCCATTCATGGCAAACGTGTTTCCAAAATGGTGGCCTTGACCATCTGCCGTGGAGCGATCTCCGGACTATTGTTTTCCGGCATTGTTGCATGGCTGCTGAGATGGTTCGTTCCTGACAAATACCTGCAGGGTGCTAACCAGCGTTTTGTCACTTTGCTGGGTACAAAGTCTTTTATGCGTATTATCGAATCGGTTCAGATATCCAATCCACTGAAACCGAGAGAGAGCCAAAAAAGAAAGGGGAGTTAAGAACGAGATATGTCGGATCCCATAGCCCCTTTGGTATCGTGTGGCAGATAGCGGCGGCCACCGGCTGGAGTGTAAAATACATCCTTTGGGGTGTCAATTACCAAACGCTCCGGATGATGCTTGCCGATGCGCCACATTATGAGAAAGAGAATGATAACAACCGAACCGGAAGCAAAGGCGGTAAAGGGAAACCTAAAAGCCTTTCCGGATTTTTCCAATCACGACTGAAAGAACAATGAAACCCGTTGAGATAGAATTCATAATGAGAGATAAGCTCTCTCCCGGTATTGATAAGGCAGGTAAGTCCGCCGAAACGCTGGGAGACAAGGCCGAGCAGGTGTCTAAAAGCATCACAGACCGTATTGCCGCCCAAAAAGAGCAGATCAAGTATGTTGAATCCTGTCTCAAGGATTTAAAGAAGCAGTACGACAACCTCGCACCCGGAAAGGCGCAGCTGGAGATGCGTGCGGAGATAGATGCCTGTACCAAAGCCCTGCAGGAGGACAAGAACATACTCTCC